>Ga0115029_1000316_pt1 | contig 51927 bp, 39 predicted proteins | sample SidtaG_3_FD_87297 | JGI IMG/M metagenome (GOLD analysis project Ga0115029, IMG submission 87297) | Marine algal microbial communities from Sidmouth, United Kingdom - Sidmouth_Asex1 metaG | ecosystem: Host-associated > Algae > Red algae > Unclassified | place: Sidmouth, United Kingdom | collected... | reverse complement strand
TAAAACGAATTTACTCATTGCTGTTCGCTCCTTTAATAGAATAACTATTAGACAAAGCTCACATCGCGATTAAATTCGTTTTAAATTGAATAAAATTTAACCCTGAAAGATCAACAGACCCTAATAAGCACAGGACTATTTAAAGGATGGATAACTTCCTTTTTTGAAAGGTTATCGGTAAATGTAGACAGTGTTTCTTCTTTTTCTTTTGATGTTGACGGATTATAACTTAGCGGTGCCTTGACCAGTATTTGCCTAATTAAATTTTCGTCTTCGTTGATAATAGCTTGAGATAAATGATCTAAAATAGTAGTTACATCATCCCAAGGGATTGAAATTTCATTAGCGGTTAAAATGCGTTCATGCTCTGTTTTTTTAGCGGCATCGCCAATGAGCAATTCTTCATAAAGTTTTTCTCCGGGTCTTAAACCACTAAACTCGATAGCAATTTCACCGTTAGGGTTTTCCTTATCTTTTATGGTAAAACCCATTAAATGCGCCATTTTATAAGCTAAATCAATTATTTTGACTGGGTTGCCCATGTCTAATACAAAAACATCACCACCCTTACCCATTGCTCCAGCTTGAATAACTAATTGGGCTGCTTCGGGTATCGTCATAAAATAACGAATAATATCAGGATGAGTAATGGTAATAGGACCACCACGGTTGATTTGTTTTTTAAATAAAGGCACAACAGATCCGGAAGAACCTAATACATTGCCAAAACGTACCATCGCAAAGCGTGTTGTTGTTTGTTTATTTGCTAAACCCTGTAATACCAATTCAGCCATACGTTTGGTGGCGCCCATTACGTTAGTTGGTCTAACGGCTTTGTCGGTAGAAATCAGAACAAAGGTTTCCACATTACAGTCAACTGCCGCCCTTGCAATTTTATAGGTGCCAAAAATATTATTGCTTACGCCAGCAATGACATTACCTTCAACCATCGGCACATGTTTATATGCTGCAGCATGGTATATTGTTTGAATTTTTTCTTTATGAAAAATACATTGCATTAAAACACCGTCTTGCACGCTACCCATCAACGGTATAATTTCTAAAGGGTTATTAGTTTCGGCAAGGTATTCGGTAAGTTCTTGATGAATTTCATACAAAAATGCTTCGCTGATATCAAGCAGCACCAGTTTTGTAGGAGAATGCAATAATATTTGCCGACAAAGTTCTTTTCCTATTGATCCCCCAGCGCCTGAAACCATAACAATCTTATTGGTTATATTAGCTGAAAGTAACTTTTGAATGGGTTTAACTGATTTCCTGCCGAGCAACTCCTTAACTGATATTTCGCGGAGTTGGTCGATACTTCGTTTACCTGAAACTACATCAGACGTGGTTGGTACGGTAAGAAGCTCCAATGCATAGGGCTCTAATGCAGCCACAATTTCTTTTAGTCTTTGTGGGTCAACGTCCGAAACGGCTATCAGTACTTTAAATTTACCAAACTTTTTTAATAATACGTTTATTTTGTTATGAGAATAAACATGTAAACCCAAAACATTTCTGTTTTGATAACGCGCTTTTTCATCTATAAAAGCTAAAGGTTGATACTTTTCACCATGGGTAAGTGCATTAACTAATTCTCTTCCTGTGGCGCTGGCACCATAAATAACCACTCCTTCTCGTTCACTAAAAAGCTTTTTAGCAAAAATCATTCCAAATAATGCTCTAGTACTAGTAATTTGTAGAATAGCTAAAACGAAAAAAACGATAGGAACAGAACGAGGAATAAATGATTGAAAGATAAACCCAAAGAGATAAAAAAGTGCCGTGGAACTGATCAAAATAATAAAGATTTTAAGGAAGATTTTTGCATTAAAATGGCGAACAACTGAGCGATAAATATTAAAATAACTAAATAGTAATAAAGTTGAACTAATAAGAAATAAATACACTAATAATTCAGAATTTCCAAAGTCAGTATTGTTTAAACCCATGCGAATAAAATAAGCTAAAAAAAAGGCAAACGATAATGCGGCTAGGTCGAAACCTACAGCGATAAAAAACTTTAAGTACCCTGGGATAAGATCTATTTTTCTGATCATTGTGGAATGCCTTTAATATTCGTATGCATAGAAGATACGACATCCGTGTAACTATATATTCAGTGTTATAAGGATTTAATAAATTTAGTAACTAAAATGAAGCATAGTCGTTATTCTTAATATCACTAAATATTTTCTTAACTACGTTACACATTTTCAATACTTCTTTACTTTTTAGGGTAGGGTGTACTAAAAACATCAGTGATGTTTTACCTAGAGCCTGTGCATTGACGAGTTCATTTTTAGGTGAGTAAGATGTTTTTTCGAATGCTTTTTCTTTGTAAACTTCTGAACAACTTCCGGTATAACAAGGGACTCCATGTGCATTAATTTCTTCAATTAATTTATCTCTGTTCCATATTTCGGGTAATGTTTCAAAATTTACATTGATGTAACATTTATAAAATGCGTGTTCGATATACTCAGGTATTTCAGGTATATCAATAAAGTCAAAATCCTTACATACTGCGAGTATTTGATGAGCATAAAGTGTTCGTATTTTAGTCCATTGAGGCATACGTTTAATTTGTATACGCCCAATGACCGATTGCATTTCAGTTAATCGCCAATTAGTACCAAAGCTTTCATGTAACCACCTATATCCGGCAGGATGTTCCATTTCATAAACTGCCTTATAAGATTTACCGTGATCTTTAAAAGCCCAAGCTTTTCGCCATAAGGTTTCGTTATTAGTCGTTAGCATGCCTCCTTCACCGCCGGTAGTCATTATTTTATCTTGGCAAAACGACCACGCAGCTATGTCACCTATACTACCTACAGAACGTCCTTTGTATTTAGCTCCATGAGCTTGCGCACAGTCTTCAATAACTAATAATTTATGCTGCTTTGCAAGTAACATAATATCGTCCATTTCGCACGGCCAGCCTGCTAAATGTACGCATATAATTGCTTTAGTTTTATTGGTTAGGACAGGAAGTATGGTTTGAGCACTAATATTTTGGCTATTTAATTCAACATCGGCAAAGACAGGTGTAGCACCTGCATTAACAATACTACTAATAGATGCGATAAATGTTCTTGAGGTCACCACGACTTCATCACCGACACCAATATTTAAAGCGTGTAACGCTAAGTCTAAAGCTAGCGTACCATTAGCGAGAGCAACAGCGTATTTACATTCACTAAAAGCGGCAAATTCTTTTTCAAATTCTCGACCTTCTTGTCCAGTCCAGTAATTAACTTTATTAGAAGTTAATACATTCGAAACGGCAGTAATTTCTTCTTCTGTAAAGCAGGGCCAAGGTGAAAATTCAGTATTTAACACGATTTATCCTATTAAGTTAGCGGAGAAGGAATGGATTTTTTAAAAATAGCGGGTACGCCAGAATAGAGCGAATTTTTTTTAGTAGATTTAATGACGGTTGAGCCTGAAGCAATTTGTGTATTAGGAGCTAGCTTTATACATTCAATAATAGATGATCCAATACCAACCCAAGAAAGTGCACCAATAGTCACACCACCTGCAATATTGGCTCCGGGGGATATATGCACCATTTTTTCAATGATACAATCATGATCAACGGTTGCACCTGTATTTATAATACAGCCATTTTTAATTTCGCTTCCAATGTTTACTACCGCTTTAGCAAATACCACAACACCTAATCCAATGGCTGAGTGAGGACTTACGTATGCGCTAGGATGTATTAGAGAGATAATTTGGGCTTTGGAATTTATTAATGTCGACAGTATTTCTAGCCGAAGCTTATTGTCACCAATAGCAACAATAAAGTCAGCACTATCAATGTATTGAGAAAAAGATTTTGTTGTACCTATTATGTCCCAAATATGTTGCTTTGTGCGTTCAGGATAACCGTCATCTAAAAATATTATTTTTTTGTATTTACCCATTTGTTCAGCACAATCGGCAACAACCTTCCCATGTCCGCCGGCACCTATAATGATTAATGTACTCATACGCTATTTATCCTTTAAATTTGGTCATAGTAGCTTCACCAGATGCATGAATATCAGCTTGAGAAAATACTTTTTTGATAGTCATCAAAATAATTTTAAGGTCCAAACATATTGATTGATTATCAACATACCATGTATCAAAAATAAATTTTTTTTCCCACGAAAGTGTATTACGACCATTTACTTGAGCCCAACCTGTTATACCCGGTTTAACCTGATGTCGGCGTGCCTGTTCTTGTGAATATAATGGTAAATACTCAACCAATAGCGGTCGAGGACCTACAATACTCATATCACCTTTTAATACACTCCAAAGCCCAGGAAGCTCATCAATACTGGTGTTACGTATAAATTTCCCAAACGGAGTTAATCGGGCGCCATCGGGTAACAAATTCCCGTTAGCGTCTTTATTATCATTCATTGAACGAAATTTATACATATTAAAGATTTGACTATGTAAACCCGGTCTAGGTTGCTTAAATAAAATAGGTCGGCAATTATTAACAAACAAAATAATAGCAGTAATAAGTATTAACGGAGATAAAAGCGTTAAGGCAAGTAATGAAATAATTATATCTAAGCTTCTTTTGACCATAATAAGCCACGATCACGTATTTTTTAAGTTTGTGTAATGATTAATAATAGCGTAAAAATAAAACTTAACATCTAATAAAGTACTAAATTAATAAAAGTAAGGTTTGCTCAATAACGTTTTATTTGTAAGCTTTATTTTAATACTATGCGCAATAAGCATAATTTTTTTAAGCTGAGGCTACCCATTGAATAAAGTTACTATTAATAATTCTTTTATTACCCCTTCTAAAATTGTGTGCGTTGGGCGCAACTATGTTGAGCACATTGCTGAATTAGGGAATGAAGTTCCTGAGAATATAGTGATTTTTACCAAGCCTAATTCTGCAATCAGTAATAAACTCATCTCTAAACACGATGAGCCCTTACATTATGAGGGAGAAATTTGCTTTCTTTATCAGCAAGGAGCTTTTACAGCAATTGGTTTTGGACTGGATTTAACTAAAAGACAGTTGCAAAGCACTCTTAAAGAGAAAAGTTTACCTTGGGAAAGATCAAAGTCTTTCGATGGATCGGCTGTGTTTAGTAAATTTGTATCAATTGCAGAGATTGAGAGCAATTTTGAAATAAAATTAAGTATCAATAATCAACTTAAACAAAAAGGTTCTGTTGTAGATATGATTTACAAACCTTTAGCTATTTTAGAAGAAATACAATCTTTTATGACCTTAGTTGATGGTGATATTATTATGACCGGAACGCCTAAAGGCGTTGGAGTAATTAATGCGGGAGATAGCTTTACGGGTTGTATACGCAATAATGGTGAAAATATATTATCAGCAACTTGGGTGGCCCAATAAGGTAGTCCATTATTGCTGCATTTGCTTTAAGTTTTAAAGTGCTTAGTTATCTGATCTGCTTAATTACCTGATGTACTTATTTGATCATTATTGTGAAAGAAGATGTTGCAATTCCAACTCGTATTTTTTTTGCTTAGTTTCGTTAAAACCGATGTGTGAGCTGGTTAACTGACCTGCTTTATTATAAATATAGCTACTTGGCATGCCGATAAGTTTATAGTGCTTGGCAATTTTTCCTTTGGGGTCATAAATAATTGGGAACTTTGCGGGCACATCTTTCAAAAATTCTTTAGTGAGTGATCTATCATGATCAAGATTTACACTTATTATTTTTAAATCAGAATATTTATCCTGCATGTTGTTCATCCATGGAAATGACTCTCTACACGGAATACACCAAGAAGCCCATATATCAACATATATAACTTTGCCTTTGCTATGCTTTAAAAGTTGTTGAAGTTCGTCTAACGAGCTTTGAGCGAATCCAATGTTACAACAGCTAATAAATAGAAAAAGTGAGTAAAATGTATTTTTTAACATAGGCATTTCCGCTATTATTTTATACTTATTTAATCACGGGTCCAGATAAATAAGAAGTGCCATTTAAAATGAAATACAAACTTGATATTGTTTAAATTAAATACCTATAAATTAGGGGCTGTTGATCTTTTTAGTATATAAAGCAACGAGTTTGATTTTAGTACTTAAAAACTGTACCTAAAATCGTACTTAAAAGCTTTGTTGAAACGCTTTTAAATCAAAAAATCATATTCGAAAGATCAACAGCTCTAAATTTCCTGAGAAAGATTATGACTGTTTATAAAATGTTTGGCTCTGTAATTTTTATGTTAACTGTAAATTTTAATGTTTTGTCAGCGGAAACTAATTTGCCAACTCAACTAACAGAACATCAACAATGGTTAAAAAATAAGTTTAACCACCAACACAATAAATTAACTCCAAAGGTTGCCGTTGCTGATGTTTTTTTTGCATGTAATAACGATAAAAATAATATTTATGGAGAATATTCGTTAGACACGTTGATCACGACTACTCATAAAGATATTTTAGCTAAAAAAGCAAACCTCTGTTTAGCTGACGAAGAGATAAACTCAAATACGGCGATAAATTATGGGTTAGTAGGGTGTTTTCAAGATCAATTTAAAAATTTACCTGAAAATGAAAGAGAGTCAAAACTCAATCAAGTAAAAAAAGCTCTTAAGACTTTACCTAAAGCAGAAAGACAAAAGAGTTTTACAAAGTGTGTTGTTAATCAGTCTATTAAATATCTTAAATAGTTTTGTCTGAATTGATGAGCAGTGGAATTATTTTTTTTTATCACGAATAAATGAACTGGGTAAAATATCTACACCTACCATTTTTCCGATTTTTAATAAAATAGGAATGGTAATAGGAGCAAAAGGCAATAGAGCAAAAACACCTAAACCTAATCCTTTTAGTACATCTATAAATTGCTTATTGGCTTCTAAAAGCTCTTCAGGAGTTGCTTTGTTTTTTGTGTATTTCTTATAAACACTCAACATTTCCCTCGTTTCAGCTTTCTCTTGAGAAAGTGCTAGTTTTAAAGCAATCATTTGGCGCTTTAGTTTTGAGTAATATCGTTTACGGCTTATCGATACAACGCGCCTTGGGGCTCTAGCAAAATATATCCATACTTTCATAAATTAATGCTATATCTAAAGGCTGTGGTAGTAGAAAGGAGCAGGACATGAAACACTATAATAAAAATAGTAGGCTTAAGCTCTTACTGTTTTTTATCATTAAAATTTGTTTCAGCATAGAGTCTACTTTTATGCTTAAGAAGTTTATCTACGTAGCGAGCCATTTTTATTTTTTGTTTAATCGATGTTTCTAAAATTTCTTCAACTTCTCGTAATACTTCTTTAATATTTTCAACTTTTTCAGGTGAATTTATCACAACTTGCTGTTGAGATGGTTCATTACTTTCTAATATATTATTATTAATGGATCCGGTAAGTTCAATTTCCATTTCGCTGGCTACTTCATTAATCGCTTTTTCATCAATGCAGGTTAGTTCTTCTAAAAAGCCAAAAAGTAAAAGTCGATCAACAAAAATATTTATCTTTCTCGGTACTCCCAGTGTTTTCTCATAAATTAATGAAAAGGCTGATTCTGCAAATACATTTTCTTTGCTACATTCTGCTTGTTGAAGCCTATGATTGATATAGTTTTTAACTTCTTCACTGGTAAGTGGTTTTAAATGTGCCGATGCGATAATTCTTTGTCTAAACTGTTCCATGGAAGGCGCTTGAATAATGCCTTTGAGCTCTTCTTGACCAAGTAAAAAGCTTTGAATTAGAGGTTTATTGTCTAATTGAAAGTTTGATAGCATTCTCAATTCTTCAACGGTTTCTAGTGGTAAGTTTTGTGCTTCATCAACGAGCAATAGCGCTTTTTTACCTTGTTGATGTAATGAAATTAAAAACTTCTCAATTGCCTGTAGCAACTCCGCTTTACTATTACCTTTAGTTGCAATATTAAATTCAGATATAATAAGTGCTAACAATTCTTCAGGATTTAGTTTAGTTGTAACAAGTTGTGCAGCTACAATTTGTGAGTCTTTAATATTATTGAGTAGATTACGCGCTAGTGTAGATTTTCCAGTCCCTATTGGACCCGTTATCACGATAAAGCCTTCACCTTGATCTAGTCCATATTGTAAATAAGACATAGCTCTTTGGTGATGGTTAGAAGCAAAGAAAAAGCGTGGATCAGGACTAAGCTGAAATGGGCGTTCTTTAAATCCATAATAACTTTCATACATAGTGCTATAAAACCTTTTTTATCTCTAAACCGATACGGTTTTCTTTGTAAACGTAGATTGCAGGGTTTGAAACTCTATTTAGGTGACTTAAATTTATGTCAAACGAGAGTGTTTTATTAAGCTTTCTATTTAGTGTTAATTTGTAATATCGGTACTTACTAAATTGCTCTTGAGGCGAATTAATAAAATTATTAGTTTCGGTATATTCAGTTAAAAATTTCAGTGTAGAGTAGCCACTAATCTTTCTAGAGATAGAAAAGTCAATATTTTGTCTTAAGCCTTCAACATTAGTAGACAGATTTAATCTTTTATTACGTTGGGCAGATAATTCAAAGGTGGTACGACCAAGTGCTAATGTAGATGTCCAATTTAAGCGTTTATTTAAAGAAAAGATATTATCTTCAACAAGCTGCAGTCTGGGAATAACAGTAAAGTTATCGGTATCCACTGTCCCCGTGTTGTCTATAAAACATTGTTCGAACGAGAAAGCGGTTAACTCCGGCGGGCAAAGAAAAGCACCATCATCGACAAGCATAAAGTTGTTTCGGGTGAACGTTTGAATCGATTCGTCGTAACTGATGGTATTGGTCAAACGTTTATTTTTATGGGTAAAGTTTAAACCGTAACTGTCACCATAAAAACGTTGTGAAAAACTTGCATTTAATGAGGTTCTTATTGATGGTTCCCAATTAATATCAACATCGTAGTAATTGTCATTTTGTTGGCTCGTTGATTGGTCTTTATCTAACGGAATGTTATAAGATAAATCGACTAAAAGCTTTGGCGTTAATAACCAACGTATTCCGGCGCCATATGAATTAGATTCAATGTTGCGTCCTGAGCCTAAATTACCTGAATTGTCTTCATCGTAATAGCGTATAAAAGGGTTGATTTTATAAGGCGTTATTAAGCCAATTTTAGTTTCACTTTGGTATGATCGGCTTGTTATATTTCTATTTTCACGTTCTCTATAGCTATTAGTTAACTCCCAAAAAACATGATTAACACCGTTGCCGTTAGTCGAATTTAGCATGGCAGAAAAACCGCTAAACTCTGCAATATTGTCTTCAGTTTCGGTAGTATTGTAAATCAAGTTAGAGGATAAGTTATATTGACTATTACGGCTATTATAAGATAAACCACTGGTGTATTTACTTATTTGTACGGTATCAGCAGTTATTATATCTGCATAGATATTACTCGAAGTATTATTAGCACTATTTTGAATGGACGCGGAGCCAATGAGAGAAAGTCCATTTGGCCATAATTGAATAGCATAATTACCTTCTAACGAAATATAACCACTGTTAAGGTCGCTATTATGGGTATATGTAGCGTAAGTAGCCTCAGCATTTAAGTTATAAGTCGCTTTATGCGTCGAGTATGTTGTATTTAGGTCTAGACTTGCTTGAGTAACAAAGCTTGATATTTTATTTTTATTGGCAGAATTAACATTATCAGAATAAGTTTCTTTTAATTTTACAGTGGGATCAAAAATTAGCTCATTGGCAAAAACCACTGAGGGTAAAGATAATACCACCGCTGCTAAAAAATATTTATGTTTTTGAACCATACCCATAGCCATAGTAGCCATACATGTCCTTATGAGATTTAATTGCTTTATTTAAGACTAAGCCTAAAGCTAAATCATCACTTAAGTTTTCAGTCGCTTTTTGAATATCAGAAAGATAAGTTTTTGATTCTTCAACTACAACAATAGCTTGCCCCATTAAGTTGGCAAGTACGAGTGTTTCTGTAACTCCAATTAACGGAGGGCAATCAAAAATAACAATTCTGTCAGAATATCGCTCTGCTAATTCTTTCGCAAGGGATTCCATCTTATCACTTGCTAAGAGCTCATTTGATAAATGATGGGGTTCTCCGGCAGGAATAATTTTCAGTTTATCAATATTAGTATTATAAATAATATCGCCTATATCATCTTTTTCACCTAGGAGGTATTCAATTAATCCGGGCACATTGCCTATCCCTAACTCTCGATTTACACTAGGTCTTAGTACATCCGCATCTATTAAAAGAACTGTTTTATCTTGTTCTAAAGCGATACTCAAAGCGAGATTAATAGAGACAAATGTTTTACCTTCGTTAGGTTTAGAACTACTCACCATAACTAGATTACTATTATCTAGTGTTTTAGAAGCAGCACCAAACGCGTTATTCAATAACTTACGTTTGATTTGTCTAAATTCATCTTTAATAGTTTGCCTAGATCCTGAATCAATAAGGTAACCCCTTTCTTCTAAAGAAGTTTTATTAATTTGTAAGACTTCACCTATGTTACTAGCAATAGTAGGGTTTGATTCTACGATGTTATTTTTATTGGTGGCGTCAGCTGCAGTCTTACTATTTTGTTTTGCTAAGGCTTTTTCTATAGTACTCATAAATTAAAAAATCCTTCTCAATGGGGCTTTTATCGCTTCAGGATAAAGTGCGTAGGCAAGAAAAGCGGCCATTAACATTAATAATAATAAATTAGATAGGATAAAAATAAAGGTTTTCTTTCTGTGCCACTTTTGTAAACCTAAATGTTCAGATGCTGAAACAACTCCAAAAATAGGAATACCTGTTAATCTAGCAACTTGACTCGTTGATGTTACAACCGGATTTATTTGACTAACTAATAGTGACAAACCTGTACCTGCACCAAACCCTAAAAATGCGATCATTACAATAAATAATATTCGTTTAGGTCCTATAGGCTCTGAGGAAGCTCGTGGCGGTTCAATAACATTAAATTTAATTTTGCTGTTAGAATCGTCTGCCTGTTTAGCTAACTGTGCAGTTTCTCTGCGAGTAAGTAATTCTTCATACTTGTCTTTAGTAATATTGTAGCCTCGGTTGAGAGCAACTAATTCTGCTTCAATCTCTGGAAGGATATGTATTTTACTTTCTAGATCAGTCACTTCTTTTCTATAGTTGTCAGCCCTGACAGTAAATGATGCAACTTGGTTTTCTAACTGATTAATTTGCATTAATATTTCTTGAGTTACAGGGCTTTGGCTCAATGAATAGTTAGCATTTTCATCGGTAGAAGAATCTAAGTATTTTTCAATTTCGTTAGTTCTTTGTTGTTTGAGATGCGACAATCTATTTTCAATTTCAATAATATCTGGATACTTATTCGTGTACCTAACGGATAAATTGTCTAGAGAAGTTTCAAGTTCTGAAATACGCTTATCATACGTTGTTTCAATGGTGTTATCATTTTTGATATTGCTTGGAGTTTTGTTCGATTCAGTTCTTTTATCAGGCAATTGTGCTTTCGCTGATTTGAGTTGTGTTTTTGTTTCAAGTAAATCTAATTCAATCTTTTTTAATTGCTCTTTAGCCTTGGTTAATTTTTGATAATAACCACCATATTGATTGGGCAAAACATCATTATATTTTTGCTTGAAATCAGTTAATCGGCTTTCAGCTGCTAGTAATCGACTCTCGTAATCGTTGATTTGTGTTGTTAAAAACTTTTGTGCTGAATCCGAATCAATACGATTTTCGCCTATTGTTGTTTCAATAAATACAGTCAGTACGGCTTGAACAACATCTTTGGCCATTTCAGGATCTTGGTCTTCAAAGGATATTTTAAAGATATTTTGACGCTTTCCACCTGTTTTTTTAATGATGATACCCTCTTTTAAATTATCAATGAGGGATTCATATTGGAGATCGCTTTTTGCACGTACATCTAAATCTGTCATTCGAGTAATGCGGTCTAAATTAGTGCGGCTAAGTAATGTTTTAACCATTAACTGTATTTGATCTTCGGTGTTGGTTTCTACTGTTATTCCTTTTAGTAAAGGTCCTAAAATTGATTGAGTATCAGCAAATACAATGGCTTCTGACTCATAAACATTTTCTAATTGAGCAACAAAAAACCAACCGATTGGACAAATAATCCATGTAGATATCATTAAATACCTACGCTTTATCCAAATACCTTTAAGGTAATCCATTACTTGTTCAATTATTTCTTGCATTCCCCGACCTCTAAACTATGGAATAAAAATGATGATGAAAAACGTAAAAACAGCGTTTTTTAATAGTATTTAAAACCATGTTTCTGGGATCACAATAATATCACCAGGTAGTACATCTACGTTGGCAGATATTTCGCCATTTTTAATTAAATCTTCTATAAATATTTGATATTGTTTTTGTATGCCATCTTCAACACGTACTAATAAAGCGCCATTGCCGTTAGCAAATTCGGTTAAACCACCTACGCCAATCATTACATCAAGCAATGTCATTTGTTGTACATAATTTATTGCACGGGGCGAGGTTGCTTCACCAATTACGCGTATTTGTTCACTAAATGGTCCGGTAAATTTATTTACTGTTACCGTTACAACAGGTTCCTTTACATAAACACTTAACACATCTTCAATTGTTCTAGCTAATTCTGTTGGTGTTTTACCTGTTACTTTAATGTCTTCAACTAACGATGTAGTTATCATGCCATCAGGTCGTACGGTAAATGTTCCTGATACTTCAGGTTCACGCCACACAAAAATTTTGACGACATCTCCAGCACCAATTAAATATTTATAAGTCGAAACGTCTACGTTAGCAGATGAATGTAGTGTTGCCTGTGGGAGAGTGTTAGTGCTACTACATCCAAATAAAAATTGGCTTGAGCATATTACAATTGTCAGTATTAATTGTTTAATCCAGCGATTTTCCATTGTGCTAACCTTTATTATCAAAATTAAAATATAGTAGATATTGTCGGTAATTGTATTTTATTTTTGATTACGATGCACATTATTTAATATGCGATGCACATTATTTAATAGATGTTAAACATTTAACTATATTGATACTATAGTGATAGTTATATCTTTACATCTGTATTGGTATTCATTTTAAAATGAGCCTATTTTAATATTATTAGTTAATTCTATTTGATTACGGGAATGTTAATTTCATATGTCTAGTCTAAAGTTTCAAGATCTATCCACAGGCAGTAAAACAATAGTTATTGTTGAATTGTTTTTGTTTGCAGGCTCGTTATTACTTAGTGTATATTTTAATGCTTTCTTTAGCTTTATTGATAACATAACCCCTCCACTGAACACCTTATTTATTTATGCTCTTGTTTTTGCTTTAATAGCTCAACTTTCTTCTTTAGCCTTAGGTTTATATGACTCTAAACTTAGAGAAAGTATTCGTGGCGTTATTAGACGGTTGTTAGTGGCTGTCGCTATTAGTTTTTTTATTGTGACACTCATCAACCCTTTTTATGGCGAACAATCTCTTCCTATTGAAATATTGGCGATGTCGGCTTTATTGAGTTGGATTTTAGGCAGTTCTTTTAGATCTATTACTTTAAAACTAGATTTTTTTGGTTTTAATAAAAGAAGAATATTGGTTATGGGAGCTGGAAAAAGAGCCTCTATAATAGAAAAAAGAATGCGAAGGGATGTTGATCGTCAGGGCTTTCATGTACATGGGTTTATTGTTATGAGAGGTGATCTAGAGGGAGGTGTAGTGAATGAAAATCGAATTGAATTTGATGGCTCCTTAGTAAATTATGCATTAGAGCACGCAATAGACGAAATTGTCGTCGCTAGTGATGAAAGGCGGAGTAATCTTCCTGTGGATGAATTATTTGCGTGTAAGATCCGCGGTGTTGAAATAACCGAAATCTTAGACTTTATTGAAAGAGAAACCGGACAAATTGCTGTAAATCTTATTTATCCAAGTTGGGTTATTTATTCTAACGGTTTTTCATCAGCTAACCATCTAAGAAACGCCTTAGATTGGTTTTTTAATGCAAGTATGGGGTTTGCCCTTCTTTTTGTAACATGGCCCATTATGCTTGTTACAACGCTTTTAATAAAATTAGATGAAGGTTTTAAAGCACCAGTATTTTATTTTCAGGAACGTGTTGGCTTAGATGGACAGGCATTCAATATTATTAAGTTTAGAAGTATGCGTATTGATGCAGAAAAAGATGGTGCTCAAATGGCGCAATTAAATGATGACAGAACAACCAAAATAGGTAAATTTATTCGTAAGTACCGTGTTGATGAATTACCTCAAATATATAACGTAATTAGAGGGGACATGGGGTTTGTAGGACCTCGCCCAGAAAGACCTGAATTTGTTCAGCAATTAATCAAAAATATACCATACTATAATGAACGTCATAATGTTAAACCCGGGCTTACAGGTTGGGCACAATTAAAGTATCCATACGGTTCTACAGAAAAAGACTCTTTAGAAAAACTGAAATATGACCTTTACTATATAAAACATAGAAGTTTTTTATTAGATTTATTGATTTTAATAAGAACTGTAGAAATCGTTTTATTTGGCAAAGGGAGGTAATACGCTTATAGATATACGTTAAGGAAGTGTCGATGTTGTTTTTTAAATTAGTTATGAGTTTTTGTACAAACGCTAATAATCTTTTATTGTTGACGATTTTTTTCTTAATGGCCTGCGGTGATTCAACGAAAGAAAATACCTTTGCAAATGTTGAATCATCATTAAAAGTGGTGGTATTAGCCGAGCCACCCGTAAATGCAGAGCCGACTACATTACCCGACCCCGTAATAGATGTTGAGCCAGCAGTAGTAGAAACATCTATCGTTGAAACGCCCATCACTGTTCAACCTGAAAAAGTTTTAGTCCACCAGTATTCCCCTCTTAATCATGCAAACGGAGTTTCTTTAAATTCGTCGATTAAAATATCTTTAAACAAAAATATTGATTCTAAAGAAGATATTACCTTGACCCTTACTCAAGATAATATAAATGTTGAAGGGGAGCTTACATTAAAAAATAAGCAATTAGTTTTTACACCTCAAAAAAAATTACAACCTGACAAAACCTATAATATTTCAATTCAATCAAGTGAATCGGCCAGTAATGTTATTGATTTAGTTAAATGGGAATTCACCACTCAACCGCAATTAGCGCCTAAAGATAAACGTACGAGTGCTCATGGTGCTTATTTCCCTGAGATTGAAACTTCAGGCACAACTCCGTTTTTATTAAAGCCGATTGAATCTGTTAAATATGATGAGCTCGTGAGAGTTTCTTTTGGTATCCCTTTTCCTAAAGGGTATCTATCAGATATTTCTTTATTCCAAATTGTAGATAGCGATGGCATTGAGTTACCGATTGCCACTCAATTGACACTACCTTGGCAAAGCGATAACAGTATAAGATCTGTGCAGGTACAGTTAGATTTAACCTTTTCAAAAGATGAATATGAAAATGTTAAAGCAAAAAGCTTTTTTTTAAAGTGGGGGCTAGCTCGTACAACAACCGATTTACCCTTTAGTTCTATTAAAGATACTTGGGTTTTAGTTGATGATGAAAACTACGGAGCTGATTTAGCGATATATGAACCACAAGCCTATGCCATTTTTACACCTGCTTGGTATGGCGAAAATGTAATAAAAAATCGTTTGTTACCTTTTCATACCAACGATACATTTTCAGCCAATGATATTGCCTTTAAATTATTTGGTGATACCGCCATTAACCATGTAGATCCCAGAGTTATTGATGAAAAATTAATTCCTTTTAAAACAAGTTACGCAGCATGGTTATTTGATCGAGCGATGACGCTTTATCAACTGGCGTTTAAAAGTGGCGAATTTAAATTTTTAAGAGCCGCTCACCGGTCAAGTCAATTTTATCTACAAAAAATAAATGAAAAAGGTTTTTTCTCCCTTAAAACGCGCAATGATTTTAAATATAGCTACGGAGAGAGCTTACTCGCTAATTTGATGCTTACGGGAGATGATCGTGTACCAAGTATTATTGAAAAAATGATCCCAGTTTGGGATTCATTTCGAACACAATATACCTTAAAAAGTAACTTCTGGACTGAAAGACATGTTGCTTATCAACTATTAGGTTACCTTAGTGCTTACGAAATTTTTGGAACAGATGAATTAAAAGATAAAGCCCTTAATGTTTTTTCAATTCTTAGAGGAATGCAAATAAACCCAGCCGAAGGAATACCTAAAACTGGCGCATTAATGCATACGTCTGGCTCGCACGGCGAAGGTGGGCGCCATTTTATTGCAAGTCCTTGGATGTCAGCGATATTGATTGGGGCAATTGAAAGATACTATATAAATTTTAATGATGAGATCTCCGGTGATTTTGTGATAAAGATGGCTGATTTTTTCATTCAAGACGATATTGCCATTCATCAATGGAAGGGATACTCAGGTAGGGAAAATTTGACAGTTCCTCATTATTTGGCAGGTGAAGGTTTAACATTAAAACAAAAAGGTGGCGGCGGGTTATCTGCTCTTGAGCATGCACATGATGTGACTAAAATATTCTCTCTTGCATATTATTTTTCATGTAAGGTGCAATGTGACAATAAATATTTAGATATTATTGCTAAATTAAATAACTCAGTAACCACTTTTGGCTTCCCACATTGGATACGAACTTCAGCCCCTACTGTTGGATATTCCGCCTTTAGATTAGCACCTCCTAGAAAATTTAGCTGGTGGTTCCAACATACTGCAAATAATAATTTTTTGTTAGGTGAATCAATCAAATTACCTTTTTACAGCAAAAATAAACCTCACATTGAAGTTGTTCAATCGCATAATGCAACAGGAATGGTTAAACCTGGAGATGAAATTACTTTTTCTTATAAAATTAAAAATCTGAGTTCTGTTGAAGCTAAAAATGTTGTTTTAGTAACTAATATAATCTTAAGTACGCCATCAGAGTTAATTGAGATAATTGATTTTGATGACAGAGGTGTGAATAGAGCCGGCTCTATAGCATGGAAATTTGATAAAGTTGAAGTAAATGAATTAATTGAAGGGTTAAGCTTTACTGTAAAAGTAAAAAACCTGCCTGCTTTGCAGTCTAAAACTAGACCTATTGGTGATATTGTATCCTACGTAAAAGTTGGCTATTGTAGTAAAGAAGACGAAGAGTCTGAATGTGTCTTTCCAACTAAACCGTACGATTTAGGTAAACAACCTATTCGCACAACAAGCAATTGGCAGCAAATAAAATTAGTTAAATCGGTAACACCACCTCTTATTACGTTAAATAATATTATGCAAGGCGATTTATTGTCTGGTGATTTACTGGTTACAGCACAAGTTGAAGATGAAAATGGTATTAGTCACGTTAATTTTTATTTAGATGATAAATTAGTTAACTCCTCTAAAGTTCCACCCTTTGAATATACTCTACAAAGTAATGCCCTGTCTAAAGATGAACACAAACTAACGGTAAAGGCTTGGGATATTTATGGAAGTGAGGGTTCTAAAATAGTTGCTTTTTCACCACAAAACCCTGATATCACCCCACCTAGTGTCACAATAACGTCTAATATAGGTCCTTCTGCTTGTGAGGATGTTTTACTAACATTTGATGCAGTTGACACCCATGGTGTGAAAAATTGTGAAATAACTTTAAATGAAAATACTATTTTATTAAATCAATGTAACAATTATAAAATTCCGCTCATCACACCGTTATTTTCTGCATCTGCAATTTTGTCTTTTGATGGAGATGATCCGTTTAATAGTACAAACGCATATTCGCTCATTGGAGAAAATATTAATACCGAATTAACCGATGGCTATGTAAATAACGGAATATTTTTTGATTCTGAGAAGAGTCATGTAAATTTTAAACAAACCTATTTAGATATAAATAATGAAATTACCGTATCCTTTTGGATGAATCCTTCGGCGGATGAATCAGTTATTCTGTCTCAAGACTGGTATTATATTGGTGTAGAAAGAGGATGGGCTATATCTTTGGGTGCAAATAACCATAAAAATAACAACCCACTTTCAATTACATGGTCATCAGGTAATAACAGTAATAACTTAAATAATAGAAATATCGTGCAATCACCCACCAATAGCGTTGAATTAAATGTATGGCAGCATGTTGCGGTTCGAAAAAAAGATAAGTTGGTTGAAATATTTGTTAATGGTGAAAAAATCGCTTCTGCAGATATTTATGATGAAAATATTAGGTGGCCTTATAATTCAGATAAAATTTTATCTTTAGGCAAGGCAATGAAACATACTCTTAACTATGATCAATACTATAAAGGTGTGTTGGATGAGGTTGCTATTTGGAACTCTGCTATAACTGATACAGCTATTATGCAATTATATAATAGAAATAAAAGTATTGGTGTTCAAAATGTAGTGATAACGGCAATTGATGATGCTGGTAATAGGGGTACTGCCTCCACCGAATTTGAATTTGACGATTGCCAATAATAACGTGTGTTATGCTTTATTAATCAAGAAATAAAATTAGATAGGTGATAACAGTTTAGCATGCACAACAAACCTGATTTTTATGTATATACCCGTTACTATTCAAGATGCATGTTTTAATCGAGCACTTTGAATGGGAACGGGTATAAGTGGGTTTATTTATTATTAAGTAGGTGTTGTGTAGAAAGGCTAATATAAGCCTTAATATCACTAGTAGAGCACTCATTATCAATTGAAAATCTATTTAAACTAAACGTGTTTTTAGTTGGATCTGTATTAATATTTGGAATAAAAGATAATGCAAAATCGTATCCTGCTTCTCTAACTATCTTTTGTGTTACTTTAGTGAAGGCTTCAATACCACCCACAGGATAAGCAAACGATGAGATTTTTTTTCCAATTTCAGTTTCTAATCTTAACTTAGATTGACCTACCTCATAGTGTTGTTCAGCTTCTGATAAATGTGACAAAATTTGATGAGAACAGGTCTGTGAGCCAATATCAATATTATGATCAGACATTTCTCTCAACATATCCCACGACATAAACAAAGAGTTTTGAGTTTTTTCTGGCTGGTAATTATTAGTAACATTACTACGTAGAATAGTTAACTTTTCGTCTAAACTTAGCGTTTTATTATCTTTGATTGAGCGTAATAGAAGTTTAATTTTTTGCTGGTTATTTAACGACGCTATATTTTGAGGTAATCCCCAATGTAGTCGTGTAAATAATTCATTGTCATTGTTTTTAATCAGCCATGCGGCTTCATCCCACCAAGGTAATAAGGCCTTATCGATAAAATCTGTTGCAATAAACATTGTTGCAGGGCAGTTAGCTTTTTTAAGTATAGGATAAGCTATTGTGTAATTATCCATATAGCCATCATCAAAAGTAATAAGGGTGTATTTCCCTGTATTACTTTTGTTATTTTTAATTATTTCGCTAAGCTCGTTTACTGTTACTACATCAAAATTTGTTTGAAAAAACTGAATGTGTTGCTCAAATAATGCTTCATTACAACTAAAAACGTTAGGATCAAATTTTGTGAGTTCTTTATTACCTATCCGATGATAATTAAAAGAGTAAACACCGTTGGGGCGATCTTTCCAAAAGCGTTTATTGATTCCAAGTAGCTTATTAACTTTCCGTTGTATATCGGCTAACATCATCGGTTATAAAATATCCTTATTTTTATAATTTGGTTTAGGGATAGCAAAATCTCTAAATTCATTAGGATCGCCTATTTTTCCACTTTCAGCCGCTTTAACGATATTATACATTTCTCGTGCAGATACAAAATGCATCACGTAATTTGTACCGTCGTTATATTTGCTAAGTAAATACTCATTCATTTCTTCAAATGGTTTACCTAACAACGTATCCATATCTTGCTCTTGAGTTCCATGTGTATGAATTTTAATAAAAAGCCATTCAGGTTTATTTTTAACTGAAATAGCGCTATTTACCCATAAATCTACACGATCCTTAGTAGGAGGCATTGAACCTCGAATATCACTGTTTTCAATTTGTGGAAATATACCTTTTTTACGATGTTTCCAGTTGAGTCCTACCGGGCCAGTAATTAATAGTAAATCGCCCCAAGCTTTTCCACCAACTTCAACTAATTTACCTGTATTGTGAGATTTAGGCTTATGAGGATCATCCTTCGCATAATAAATTTCATTAACGAAAGCTGGCTGAGTGTCACTTGGAGCAGACGGAAATGTAAAATCGGCATAACAACCTGTTTCTTTTAGTACTATGAGCTCGTCGTTAACGCCACACCATTTACCATCTGGGCGACTGTTATCAAGACACCAATTACCATGAATAAAATTATATTGGAGCTTTCCAGTTTCAGTGTCTCGAATAAATGCACCATGATTCTCATGTAAAGTTTCGGTAAATCTTTCTAACGTGGCCCTTAGGTTATCACTAGTGTCATTATCATGATGGAGGTGGATTTCAATTTCACCAAAACCGGCCATACAAAGGTCAGTCACCTTGTTAAGATGTTCTTGACGATATTCTTCCTCAGGATAAAAGAAAGTGTGTTTAGGGTAACAACCATCGGCATCTTTATATTTGCTGGCTACTTTAGGGTAGTCGACATGCCAGCGGTTAACGCGCGCGCGCTCTTGTTCAAGCGGGATGTCTTTACCCCACATAGGTTCATAGTGATCTACAAAACAAAACATAATGTGTTTGGGTTGATCAGATTGATGCTGATGATTTGAAAGTAATTTACGTTTTAGATAGTGGGGTAGCCATAGATGCATTTGTTTCTTATTTATAAGAAATAAAAAAGCAGCCAAACCTAAACATAAAAAAATAAAGATTAAAAATAGTAAATTCATTATCGAGATGTCCTCTGCCAAGTACCTTTTACATTTTTAAATGCAAATTGATAAAAGCCTTTAAGTAAAGAAAAATTCATTGAAACAAAAAATGCTAAAAAAGCAACAGGAATAGGTATTTTTAATCCTTTTTTACTTTCTTTTACACCCCAGTAGGCAGAATAATATGCAAGTAATTGAAGTGCAAATAATGCATTATAAGCAATGTTACCCAATAACAGTATATTAATAAAAAATGTAATGACCATAAAGTGGGGGGTAAACCACCGTAAAACTTTATGGCTAAAATAGGTGAAAAAACGCCAGCCAATAAAAGGGTTAAGTGCCCATAATAAGTTTGAAAAAGCTTGATAGTTACCCGTACCTATACGTACTCTTCTTTTGCTTTCTTCATTGATACTAGGCGCTACTTCTTCATTAGCTAAGGCTAATTTGTCGTAAATAATAGAATATTTAGCTTTTGCTATGTTCATAACAATAAGAAAATCATCAACAATGGTATTTTTAGGTATAGGAACATATAGCTTAGTTCTTATGGCATAAATTGCACCATTGGCTCCTAATAAAGCATCAAGTTGGGCTTCTTTTTCTTTTAAAAATTGTTCATATTTCCAATAAACATTGTCTTTATTATCGTTTTTGTTTGGATTGTATAAATTTAATTCACCACAAACAGCGCCTACTTTTTCATTTGCAAAATGGCAAACTAAACGCTTGATAGCATCAGGTTCAAAGTTTGTATTTGCATCAGACAATACAACGATCTCATCTTGTGCTTTTTCAAATAGGTCATTTAAAACATTAGCTTTTCCTCTGTTTATTTCAAAAAGGAAGGCTTGCAATTGTGGCTCATTAAATGATGAAAGAATATTGTTAGTATTATCTGTACTACCGTCTGAACCTATAAAAATTGTTAATTTTTCTGGTGGATAATCTTGTTTTAGCAGGTTTTCTACTCTGTCCTTTATAACTTTTTCTTCGTTGTAGGCAGCAATTATAACGGTAATATTAGGTAATTCTTCGTTGCTAAGAAGCTCATAGCTCTGAGGCTTACTACCAAAAAAACGGCTAACAATTGTTAAAATAACAGGGTAAATAACATAGCTAAATAATATGCAAACAATACAAACCCATAAAATTAATTCCATAAACATAATGATTTATATCTCGTTTTTAGCTAGTTTTATTATTTGTTCTACATTGTGCCGCCATTGGCGTTCACTATGTATGTATTTAATGGCTTTTTGACCAACGTCGTAACAATGCTCTGGTTGGTTTGCTATTTCAAAAAAACGTTTTACACAATCAAGCTTATCTTGTTTTTTAAATAACCAACTGGTTTCATTATTTGTGACTACCTCTTCTATTGGAGAAAAGTCAGGTACTATCATACCTTTGCCCATCGACATAAACTCAAATAATTTCATGGGTGAACCATAATGGTTTGAGTCAGGAATAATACCAAAATCCATAGCGGCAATCGCTTTCGGGATTTCTGTGTGATCAACTCGACCCGTGATAACAATTTGATTTTGCATGTTTTTTTGCTCAACCAAATTCTGAATAAACTCGTGTTTAGGTCCATCACCTACAAGTAAAAGTGCAATAGTGGGGTGCTGTTTTAAATCATCTATAACAGTTTCTACAAACCAATCTATACCATGCCAATGATGAAAAGCCCCTGCAAAACCACAAACTGTTTTACCCGTTAAACCGTATCTTGTTTTTTCAGCTTCATGATCATATTTTTTGGGGTCAAAAACATTGGTATCAGCAGCATTAGGGGAGATAACACTAGGTGCAAGGGTTGAATATTTTTCTTGCGCAAGTTGTTGGAAATAAGATGAAATAAACACAAGGCCTGAGGCATTTTTAAAAATCCAACCTTCAATCTTACAAGCTAACCGCTTAAACAATAAATGCCTGACTCGCTCTACCTGAGCAGAATCATTAACTTCGAGGATAAGTGGGATATTTTTTCTTTTTGCGTACCAAACAGTAGAAAACATAAACAAAGAATAACGTTCGTAAATTATATCTGGTTTCTGGTTATGTACTTCATTTCGTACCTGTCGAAACGCGATAATGTTGTAAAGAATTTCCATTATTTCAAATAAAAATTCAGGCATGTATTTTGTTAATTCTAAAATTTTATGCTTAATCCCTGAAGGTTTTTTAGCATTGGCACTTTTTATGTTAGTTGTGTTTACTTCTACTGGTTTAGTAGGGTCAACATTATGAATTGAGGTTAATTTGACATGATGACCCATCTCACGAAAAGCGGTTACTATGCCTTTAATATGAGCACCTTCTGCGCCTTTTCCTCTGGTTCTATGATGGTATAAAACATTCATTGTAAATTTGTTTAACCTTATAATATTTAGATAACGGGTTTACTACTAGTCATGTTGATCTTTTGATTGTAGCTTAATTAATGACTATTGCCTTTAAGGGTGAGCATTTGGATTAATTGTGTTTTATTTTTTTCCCACGAAAATTGTAAGCTATGTTGCTTAATTTTTTCTTTTGACCAAGTTTTTGTTAACACCGATGTGAGTCCTTGTGCGACAGCGTCATTATTTTTAGGAGCAATAATTACTCCACAAATAGCTTCATCCACCACTTCAGGGATACCACCAACACAAGTGGCAACTACAGGTATGCCACAAGACATTGCCTCTAATACAACGTTAGGCACGCCTTCGTTATAACTGGGTAACGCTAGTAGCTTGGCGTTTTGCATTAAAGTAGGTAAATCGCTGTGATTAACTGCACCTAAAAAGGTGACCTTGTGTTGAACACCTAATGAGTTTGCTAATAACAATAAATCATCTTTAAGTGTGCCCGGCCCTGCATAAGTTAATCTTATTGAGGGGAATTGTTGATGTACTTGAGCAAAGCCTTCTAAAAGTTCAAAAATGCCTTTATCCCTTTTTAAATTACCCACGTATAGAATATATTCATTTTTAGGTGAGTTATTAACGGGAATGGCGGGATTTGATGAGAATTTATTATGATTAACGCCATTATAAATAACGAAGATTTTTTCTGATTGAATACCAAGATCGATCATTTCATTTTTTAACGCTTGAGATACCGACATAATCGCGGTTGCATGCTGTGCGGCTGACTTAATTTGTGATGAACGAGATTGTATTTTTGCAAACTCATTAATATCACTCCCATGCACCTTAAAAAAGAAGCGAGTACCAAACAACTTACTTAACCAACTGGTCGCTACGGCATCAGGAAACGCCCAACTAGCAAACATAATATCGATGTTTTTTCGCTTTATCCATAAACCAGAGTGGATAAGTAGAGAAAGAAACATAGATACACTATAAAAACGTCGACCAAATTTAGGGGTATAAAAATAGGGAACAAAGCGTAAATTATCACTTTGCTCAAAAGATTTTCGGTTTTTAAACCACTCAGTAAATGCAACCGGTATAAGTAAGCTTTTGGTAAAGTCTTCGTCTAATAAAGAGAATTGTTGCTTATTAAATGTTGCTCTATTGGGCTCCCAAGGGAGTGGATATAAATTAGTAATGATAAGCAGCGATTTTTTAGTTGATTTCACAAACAGTTACCCTGTGCTTTCCGCTTGTCGTTAGCGGAATGTCATCTACAATTTTAAAGTTTAATACTAGTTCATTTTCGGCATATTTATTAATTTCATGGGTAATACTCACTTTATCGTTATCTGAAAAGTGACCATTGGGTACAATTTGTATTAATAACTCTGTAATAACGGTTTGCTTGATTTGAAATTTATAAATACTGGTAAATTCTTTAAACAAATGGGGAAACAACTCACCAGGAATAGATTTCCCTGAGGGTGTTTTAATTATGTCTAGTTTCCTACCATCAACACTTTTCATTAAAGGTAGTGGGTTTTTACAGTCACATGGTGAGTCTACTAAAGTGGCTCGATCACCATTAACATATCGGATTAATGGCATGCCATAGTTAAATAAGTCAGTTATGGCTAAATCGCCAGTACTACCGGTGATTGAATTACCCGCATTATCAATTGTTTCAACAACTAGATGATCACTATTAATATGTAGATTTTTATTTTTTTTACATTCTGCCGACATCAGCATAAATTCACGGCAGCCAAAAGTATCATAAACCGAAGTATTAAAGGCTTTTTCAATTATTTCACGCTGGTGAGGATAAAGAGGTTCTGCGCCTGTTAGAATTGACTGAGGGGAAAGCACCGTTAAGTTATTTTCAATGATAAAGCTCGCTAATTGAAAAAGAGGATTAACGTAAGATACTAAAGCGGTAGGTTTATAGCTATTAATATCATCAACATAGCTGGCCATATTATTTTGGTTCATTGCAAAAGAATTTAATATTTTACGATTATAAAAGCGATGATACAGGTCATTCTTGATTGTTTTTAAAAAGCTTTTTTGACCAACATCCGCACCCCATAAATACAGTGTTTTTTGGCCTAAACCTGCACCTAACCAACCATAACCTCGCCACATTACTGCTTCTCTTCGAGTATTACTGTCTGTATTAAGTTCAAAGTGAAAAGGTTGCCCTGTAGAGCCACCGGTAGATTTTTTAATATTTCCTTCAAATGATGATGATAAAAATTCATCATAATGGGTTTTAATATCATCTTTAGTAGTAAGCGGTAACTTATAAAAATCTTCAATTGACTTGATATCGTCCGCACTAGATATACCTACTTCAGACCACACGCGCTTATAATAGCTTGTGGTATTATATGCATGATGGATTAATTTAGATAGTTGTTGCCATTGATAAGCTTTTAGTTGCTCTTCGGACCAAGATAAATGACTTTCGTAATCGTCTATATAATGTAAAAGATTTTTACCTTTAATGGCTTCATAAGTCGGCATTAAAAATTTACGCAATATAACGGGGTATAAAGCCATTCCTGTATTTCCTTTGGGTACGATATAATTATTAAATCTTAGCATATTATTAATTTTTTATTATTCAACAAATTAATAATATGCTCCTATAATTAACCTTGCTAATGAATAAAATGCCAATAAAGTTAATAAAGTGTTAATAGGGGAGGGATTATATCGGTTTATCTCTTCATTTAATATGATGTTTCCAGTATATTAGCCCAAAATTATGAGTGGCAATAATTACATTTCAAATATTCGAGGGAATCTATAACTATCATGAAGAAATTACTAATAAAGAGTTCGTACTTTCGAGTGATAGAAATTATTATTTTTACCTTAACCTCTCTTATTCTAACACCTTATTTGATCAACCACTTAGGTAATGAAAATTATGGCTTGTGGATATTAATTTTATCAGCCTTAGGTTGGTTTAACTTTATCGATTTAGGGTTTTCTTTCGTTGTGCAGCGTAATATTATGTTGGCATTGGAAAAATCTGACCACGATAGAATTAATGTTGTTTTCTCGGTTGGCTTAGTGCTTTTTAGCTTTTTAGGGTTAGTCGCTGCTGTTTGCGTATTAGTCTTAGCTGTATTTCCTGAACTTTTAAATATTTCAGGAGATAAGAGTGTAATAGCAAGTTTTGCCTTTGCTGCACTCGCCTTTAAAGTTTTTTTAGACTTTGTGATGAATACTTTTCATGGCTTTTATAGTGCTTATTTTCGAACTGATATTGATGCAAAATTAAGCTCACTTAATACTATCATCAAATCTATATTGGTTTTCTATTTTGTTGTAGATATGAATATATATGGTGCCGTTTTAGCTACCATTATTGCCGACGTTGTTACTCACAGTTTAAAAGTCTATTTTGCAAAAAAATTACATCCAGATTTTACATTTTCGTTTAAATTAGTGCAATTTGCTGAAATTAAGGAAATGTTTCAATTTGCTAAACATCTTATTTTATTAGGTGTGGCTACCAGTGTAAATAAACGTGTTGACCCTATTATTATTAGCTATCTTTTTGGCTTGAAGTTTGTTGCATTGTATAACGTGGTGAATAGCTTGGTTAACCAAGTTGAGTCGCTGGTTATTGCGGTGGTTGGGGTTTTTCAGCCGGTGTTTATTAAAATGGTTGCCCGTGGCGATAATATGAACCAAATTTTAAAACAAGTTATTAGTATTAACCACCTTGTTGTTCTTGTTTTTTACACGCCACTCGCCATTTTAGCTGAAGACTTTATTCTGCTATGGATTGGTGATGAATACGCTGAAGTAGGTTACATTGCTTTTGTGCTAGGGTTTGCTTATATATGTAAAACCATCTCGCGTCCTATTAAAAGCTTATTGTTAGCGCAAGCTAACCATAAATTATTGTCAGTGGTTAATTTAGTGGGCGCCTTTACTAATATAGGCTTATCTTTATGGTTTGGTTCAATGTGGGGTTTAGAAGGTATAGCTATTGCTACCGTGTTTGGTTTTTTTATTGCTGATGTTGTTTTACATTTAGTTTTATTAAGAAAATATAGTGACTTACCCATTTGGCCTCCATTGTTAAAGTTTTTTCTCATTAGTATTCTCTTTGCGGGTTTTACATTAAGTGGACAATATGTGTTGTCTTACTTTCCTCCATTATCTTGGTTACAGTTAGTGTTTGCTGGTTTTTGTAGCCTTATTCCTACCATTATTATTGGATGGCTATTTGTATTACACCAAGACACTAAAGCTAAATTATTTAGCGTAATTACAAACAAAATATCAAATACAAATTCTTAAGGAAACAACATGAAACTATTTTACTATAAAGATGAAGTAGGAAATTTTGGTGACGACTTAAACCCCTGGCTTTGGGATCAAATTGCGAGCGATATTATTGATGAAGATGAATCTGAGTTATTTGTTGGGATAGGTACATTACTAAACCATCGCCTACCAGCAGAACCAATCAAACATATTTTTGGTTCAGGCTTGGGTTACGGTCGTAACCCTGTAGTAGACGATAAATGGAAAATACATGCACTAAGAGGTCCTTACACAGCAAAAGAGCTAGGAGTGAGTCAAGATCTAGTTATTACTGATTCTGCTCTACTTATAAGGCAAGTTGAAGAACCAGTACATAACGCTAATGGCGATATTGGGTTTATTCCTCATTATGCTAGCTGTAGAACTGCTGACTGGGAAAATATTGCTCAAGAAGCCGGCTTACGTTTCATATCACCTGAATGGAGTGTTGAAAAATTTTTAGCTGAATTAAAAAAATGTAAACTGGTTTTAGCCGAAGCTATGCATGGAGCAATAGTCGCTGACGCGTTAAGAATACCATGGCAACCCATTATTTTAGGTAGCCATGTTAACCAAATTAAATGGCAAGACTGGCTCGATACAGTCAACCTTAAATATACACCATCACAAACAACTGAATACTTTAAAAACACACAAAAATTAAGTGCTGGACAGTCTTTTAAAAATGAAGTTAAAAGAAAAGTATTAGCAATGGGTTTAGGTCAAGGTATGCATAAACCACCAGCTAAAGACTCATCAAGTAAAACTAGAGACAAAGTTTTATCCGACTTAACATTGTTTAAACAAACGAGCCAAGGCTTTTTAAGTGAAGAGCATATTCAAAACCAGCTACTCACTCGTTTTAGTGAAGCTTTAGATAGGATGCGTAAATAAAATGTCTCCAAAAGTCAGTGTGATTATTCCAGCGTATAACGCCGAGCATCAAATCACTCAGTCGCTTGCATCGGTTTTTGATCAATCGTTTAAAGATTTTGAAGTTATAGTAATTAATGATGGCTCTACTGATAATACTTTAAAGGTACTTGCCGCATTTGATACCAAAATACAGATTATTGATAAAAGTAATGGTGGCGTTTCTAGTGCAAGAAATGCAGGGATCAAACAAGCAAAAGGTAAATATATTGCCTTTTTAGATGCTGACGATTTTTGGCACCCTGAAAAACTTAACATTCAAGTTGAGATAATGGAGAAAAATCCGGCTTGGTTATTAAGTTATACCAAATGGCATATAGGCTCACTTGAGCAGCGTAATAATATGCAATTTATGACTTCACAAGTGAGCCAATGTGACTTTGAAGAAAAAGACACGAAAGATATATTTCTTCACCCTTATTTGGGCACATGCTCGGTGTTAATTTTACGGGAATTTTGTTTATCAATTAATGGTTACAACGAGCAATTAAATACTGCAGAAGATATTGATTTATATTTAAGAACAACAGTAAAAGGAAAAATTGGATTTATTAATGAGAACTTATCATGGGTAATAGATACCGCTGGTAGTTTGGGTAGCTCATTAAGTTCTTATCAAGATAACTTATCGGTTATTGATCATTTTCTTAAGGTAAATCCAACCCTTAGAGCACCTTTAGCAAGTGTTAATAAAAGCGCTAGAGCTAAAATTTATCATGAATGGGGAAAAGATTTGTTATGGCAAAACTACCCTATTAAAGCTTTGCCTGTGTTGCTTAAAGCACAATGGTACAAGTGCTCAATGAAAAATACAGTGCTTATAGTTAAGGCAATGGTCAAAAGTTGTTTGTTACCTTTAAACTACTATAAAAAGTAACCATACAAAAATTTAATCGAACCCCCCTTATTTATAAGCCTACTTTTAAAGCACCGTATACCGCAATAATGATCACCCATGCAAACAAGATGCTTCTCATAATAAAAGCGGGCGAAAAGCATTTTTTTGCAAGTTCAGGAGCTATTTTTCGTAGTCGAATATGTGAAGCTAACGACATACCAATAAAAATGAAAAGTAATACGGTGTAAGAGCGGCTTAAAAAGAATGCTGTGATTATAAAGCCCATCATTGAAAAGAAAAGTGTTTTATTAACCGCTAGCTCAGCTTTGAGCTCTTCACTTAATTCATCAGGTTCAGCAGTTTTAGTATTTGAAATAAATAGATACCCAGTAAACACAGTAAATAATAGCGCACCGCCCCATAAAGAATATCCCGGAACGCCTAATTCTGCAGCAATCAAAATATAAGAATTATGTGCAGTTCTCATATGTTCTTCAACAAAATTGCCTTTACCCACGCCAAGTAAAGGGTGAGAAAATAACATCAACACACCTGCATACCAAGCTTCTAAGCGACCATTTGCCGATTCATCTATATTACTTTGTAAAGTGGTTAAAATTACCGCCACTATAGGAGCAGAAATAGCTGAAATAACTAATAACCTCACTCCAGCATTAACCACTAAATAGTACACACCAATCAATGAAACAGCGCCGAGTTGAGTACCTCGAGACCCCGTCATTGAAATACCGTATATCATACCTGCAAGAGCTAGAAGCATGAGTACTTTTACAAAGAAGCCGCCCTTATGCATAAAATAAACAATAAAAGGAATGTTCATTACTAAAAACATACCTATATCGTTTGGGTCGTTAAAAAAGCCTAAGTAAGTAATACGAAATACATCTATTTCTCTGTCGTTAGCTTTAATTGCTTGAGTATCTAATGCCCAACCCATTCTTAAGTCAGCCGTTTGTTGAACATGACCATTATGCACCATGACCAAAGCGGCGATAATGCATATTGCCATCAACCAATGTTGCCTTTTGATTGAGGTTATACAAGTACTAAACAAAAATAATGGAATAATGGCAATGGCGATCAAATGCTGAGCTTCGCCAACGCCCAGCATACCTGAACCATTAAGGAAGCCAGATAAAGCAATAAGGGGAAGTAAGCTAAATAACATCCAATGTTGAGGTTCTACTTTTAAAGGTCGGTGGGAAACAAGTACCGTAAGAAAGCATAAAATAGCGAGTACTTTAATAAAAACCCACTCAATACTTACTTGAAACATTTCATGAGGGCGAATAAGTACAGAAATGGTGTACAAGTAAAGAATAAAAAAGGCGAAAGGTGAATCTTTCTCTTTAGGTATAGGAGTGTAACGAGCCATCTAGATAGGATCCATTAATTAGGAGTTAACTTATTTATGAGCTTTGCCAAGGTATATTTTATATTATTACGAACAAAAGCTACATGATACATTTTGCTATTTTGATTGCAGCCTAATTTAGCTTTATAGCTATTGTGAGTATTTCCCATCATAAAATCGTACAAGACTACGGGATTGTTATTCATACACCACACATGCAAAGCAAAACTTGGTGATACATTAGCGTAATGGGTCTCATCCCAACCACTTTGATAAAAATACAACGTATTGTTGTTAATAAAATAATAATGGATGGCAATTGGAATATTTTCCACTAAAACAGCACTTATTTTTATTTTATCAACGTTGATTTTTCGATAGTCAGTATGAAATTGAGAGAATTTTTCGTGGCAAAAGGCACCGTTTTTTCCTAATTTAGTCCAACGTAATTGATGAAATTTTTTCATCATTTGCCAATAGGTATCATAATCTTTAGTGTCTACCCAAATAAATTCTGCGTTTAATGCAGCCAGTTTATTTTTACACTTATTGAGTTTTGATTTAGTATTTTTACTCAACGTTGGCGCTGAATTATGTGTCGATGAGTAAGTAAAACGCATGCCCGCATCAAAACTCGTACTGTTTGCTAAATAAGAACATAAACCTAGTAAATGAGAATTTTCTAGTAACGCTCTAATATTTAAATGATCAAATTTTAGAGCGTATATTTTTTTTGCGAGCTCTTTTAGTAAAAATTGATAATCTTCATGTAAATAAATATCTTGATATTCAGAGGATACTTCACATGCTTCATCTTCACCTTGCCCCAGTAAACTTAATGTTTTAATAAAAGGGAACTTAGTGCTGTTTTGTATATAAAAAGGGGCAAACAATACGCATTTATCTTGGTCAAACACCATAAAAAAATGTAATTCACAGGTGTCATTCCAAAAAGTTTGCAGCCATTGAGAAGTCCAAGAATAGGAGGTAAAAAAAGTGCTTTCGGCACCAGATAAACAGCTTTCCCATGTACCACGATACAGCATCAACGACTCGATATTATTGTAATAAAACCACGTTATTTTATTATTAGGTATTGATAATGTTGATTTCGGTAGCTTAGTCATTGATGAGTCAAACTTTTATTGGGGTTTATATATCCGCGACTATTTAAGATGCTCTGAAATAACCATCTTAATGGGTTACGGGTATATTACATTACTTTAATCATAGTCGCTTAAAAATTATGTAACCTTTGCTTAAAATAGCTTACGATAAAGGCATTATTCGTAAAAAAAATGATTGATGTAAAGTATGAGCAAGCAAAAAATTATTCACATTGTTAGTAGTTTAAATGTTGGTGGTGCCGAGCGATTTGTGATTGATTTAAGCCAACGATTAAAAGAAACAAACCACCCTGTTGAAATTCTCTCCTTTGGAAGTAAAAAAGATACTTTGTGCAAAGTAGCAGAGGAAATTGGCATTAAAGTGACGAGTATTTCAAATTCATCAAGTGTTTTGGGTCAGCTTAAACTATTAAGTGTTCTGCTTAACTGTGACGTAATTCATCTCCATACTCCTCGATTAATAAAAACTTTATCACTTGTATTAAAAATAATAGGTAAAAAAAAGCTTATTTATACACGCCATGGTGCTGCAGATCTCTCAAGTGCTAATTGGAAAAAATTACATGCTAAATTTAAACAGTATGTGAGTTACATGACATTTGTCTCCCAAGAAGCGTTGGAGGTTTATACGCAAGTCTATGCTTGGCAAGGTATTCAAAAAGAAGTAGTTGACAATGGTGTAAATATTCCCAAATTAACAAGCAAAAAACCTAATTCACTATTAAAAATAGGCTCAGTAGGGCGGTTTGTAACATTAAAAAATCAAATATCTTTATTAAAAGCATTAAGCTTAGTACCACATGAATTTCAAGAAAAAATTGAAATACATTTATTTGGTAACGGTGAATGTGAACAGCAACTAAGCGCCTTTGTTGAAGAGAACAACCTTAACCAACGTGTAATTTTTCATGGCATGGTTAATGACCGTAGCCTAATCTACAACACATTTGACATGCTATGCGTAACCTCAGAAACCGAAGGACTATCGTTAGCCATAATGGAAGCGATGGCGTTTGGTTTGCCAGTGTTAGCAACAGATGTTGGTGGCAATAGTAAATTGGTGAAAGATGAAATAAATGGCTGGTTGTTCAATTATAACGATAGCCAAGCAATTGCTGATCGCATGTTGTGGGCGCTTGAAAATAAAAAAACCTTAAATCAATTTGGTTTGCATGGTCGAGAATATATTCAGAATACTTTTTCAATCGACGTGGCTAAAAACAAGTATGTTGAAATATACAACCGGAGCTCGACTTAACGAATTTTTCTCTAGCAGCTATTGACGGGAAATTTACCTTGGATTAGGAAAAACTATCAAGCTTGAGATGTAATTAACAGGGTATTGTTTATTTTTCAATTGGTTAAGTGTTTATTAAGCCGAGTTCAGGTTACCTAACTCAAGGTTATGCTTTGTAACAATGGTCGCTATCTTGTAAAGGATTATGGTAGATGAAGTGCTATAGAGTTTAGTCAGGTTTATGCATGGATTTCATATATGTAAACAGTAGATTTAGTTTGGTACATAAAACCCATAATTTAACGAACATTTAAACTAATCGATGTTAATCATAAAAAATTAACTTAAATATTTTGTTCAGTGAATATGCTATTTAAAAAAATTATTTAACATCGCGATCAGCAATGTCAGTACTAGCCTGCATTGGCTCAATTGCCAATACGGGTGCAGCATCAAGATCGTCGGCGTCCATCATTGTAGCTATACGTTGCATTGACGATAACAGTAATGTTTGCTCCCATTCCTCTAATCGACAAAACTTTTTAATAAAATGCTCTTGTAATGGTTCTGGTGCGTCTATTAAACATTCTTTACCGGCATCAGTTAAATACAAGCTCACTCTTCTTTTGTCTTCTACACTTCGCACACGTTGAATTAAGCCTCGGTTTTCTAATCTGTCGAGAATATTAGTAATCGTTGCAGCACTTAAATTAATAGCTTTTGCTATTTGGCTTGCTGTAATCGCTTGGGTTTGGGCTATCTCAATCATGATTAATAACTGTGGACCTGTTAACCCAGACGATTTTGTTAATTGTTTAGAGTGAAGATCAATCGCGCGAATTACCTTTCGGATTGATACTAAAAGTTCATCATATTTTTTCATATTAATTCATTCTTCTAATTAACGTTAAACAGTATTAATTCTCCACAAGTTTTGTGGGATATGCCTTTTAAACTGCTTATGTTTACAACTGACATAGAATTTAACATATTTAGCGTTTGAAAAAAATAGTTAGAGTTGATATTGTTTTAATTGGAACTGTTATTTTTTTACAACTTAAAGGAGTATTACTTGTGAGTATCAATGAAGGTTATTTTGAAGATTATGCAAATTCTAAAGCGGTACAATACGTGCACGATAAAGAAGCTAATACATTAATAGTTGAAGATATTGGTACCAGCGATTTAAATAACTTTGTTAATTTAATAAAGTATTATGCTTATCAACATAAAATAGCCAAAATTAGTATAAAAATTAAAGAGTCTGCTGCGGTTTATTTTTTTCAACATGGCTTTAAAATAGAAGCTTCAATTTTAGCTTATTATGGCTTGCAAGATGCCTTTTATATTGCTTACTATCTAAAAGATTCCTATTTAACAAATCAATTTGAAGAAAAACATGATGCCATTTTAGACGCCACGATTAATGTAAATAATCAACCTATTCTTAATCTAGAAAAAAACCTTTCAAACCAACCTATTGAAATATTATCTGCAAATAATCAATTTCCTATAAGCCCCAGTAAGCAATTTGTTTTTTCTAGTAGGGAAGTGCCAACACCTAAAAAACAAGGTGAAAAAAAGTTTAGCGCCAAAGTAGGTAATACTATTGCGGCAACGGCAACGGCCTATTTGTGCAACAAGAAAAAAGTTGTTGAATTTTCAGAGTTTACGGTAAATTCAACTATAGAATCTACTTTAAAACCCGATCAAGCCATTAATAAATTGATTAATGAAATGGAAAACTATTACGCCTCGTTAGATTGTAAAACCGTTTATACAACAGTTCCGGCAAGTAGTTTACTGATCAATAAAGTATGCACTGAAAATGAATTTGAATTTGGAGGACGGTTAATGAATGAATCGTTTTTTAAAGGGCAATTAGATAGTTTAAATACTTGGTCTAAACAACTATAAGAGATTACCTAATGTATCCTGTTTCAAAAGAAACTACAGGAGCTGATATACGCCAATATATAGCAAATCACACTTTGGCGCTTAATGAACAATTTCATGTAGACTCTATTCAGTCACTCATGGAAAAAAGAGCTGATTTTTTTGATAAACTACTTATTGCACTTTGGTGTTCATTTGAATTAAATCATTCAACTCTTTCCATAAATGCAGTCGGTGGATACGGAAGAAAAAGGCTTCATCCCCAATCAGATATTGATTTAGCCATTATTAGTGAGGGAAAAATATTACTAAAAGAGGAAGAAGTACTTAGTTGCTTTTTAACTAAGTTGTGGGATTTGGGCGTTGACGTTGGTTACTCAGTTAGAACCATTGAAGAGTCTATTCAATTTTCTAAAAATGACATTACCATTGCAACAAACTTACTCGATTTAAGACCATTACATGGGCCTCAAGCCCATGCTAAAAAGGTTAAAAATGCTTTGTACGGCAATAATATATTAACGAGTAAAGTATTTTTCGAAAAAAAAATGCTCGAGCAAGAAAACCGCCATCAACAAGCTAAAAATACTGCTTTATATTTAGAGCCTAATCTAAAAAATAATCCGGGTGGTATGCGTGACGTTCAAACCATTCAATGGATAGCCCAAAAACATTTTCTCACTGATACGGCTAGCACCATAAAATCAACGGGTTTTTTAACTAACGACGAAACCTCTGAACTATTAGAGTCTTACGACTTTATTTGTAGAGTACGATGGGCTTTGCACTCGGTAGTTAATCGCCCGCAAGAAAGCTTATTATTTGACTATCAATCAGCAGTTGCTAATTTTATGCGCTTTGGTAATGGAGATAATACTCAACACGCTATTGAAAGTATGATGGGTTTTTTATTCAGAGCCATGACCCGCATTCGCGAACTTAATCAAATGCTTAAAGACTCTTTTTTGTTTGATATTTTAAAATATCAACCTAACCAGCCAGAGCGAACGATAGATCAATATTTTTCAGTAAAAAACAATTTAATTCAAGCTCGATACGATGAAGCATTTATTGATAAGAGACAGGTAATAAGATTATTTTTACTCATTGCAGAACATAATGATATTCACGGTATCGCTCCAGAAACCATAAGATTATTACGACAGACCAGACGAAGATTATTAGGTGAGTTAATTTGTTTTCAAGGTTGCCAAGAAGAATTCACTAAACTTTTACAGCATCCCAATGGCCTAAAAACTTCATTGAGTTTAATGCACCGATACAATATTTTAGCTTCATATTTTTCGCATTGGCAGCGTATACAAGGCCAAATGCAATACGATATGCATAATGCTTACACCATTGACGAGCATACTTTTAAGGCGGTTCAGGCACTTGATAGTTTTAACCATGATTTTGATAAAAAAAGCTTTGTTTATATTGTTAATCAGTTTGTTAAAGACAAGCATGCAATTATCATGGCAACACTTTGTCATCATATTTCAGGTAAACAAGTCGGTGATGATCACCAATCAAGTGCGGTAATTGCCCAAGAATTTGCAGAATTACATCAACTTAAAAATTCTAGCGTTAAACTAATTTATTGGCTTATTAACCATCAGGAGTTATTAGTAACCATTATACAGAGCCATGATATTACTGACCCAAGTGTGATTAAACACTTAGCAAAAGCTGTAGGTTCGGTTGATAAATTAAATGCGCTATTTGTATTTACCGTAGCCGACATGATTGCCACCAACGAACAATATTGGAATGAATGGCACGAGTGCCAACTTAAACAACTTTATTTATCTACTCGTACAGCTTTAAAGCAGGGCATTGAAAATATATTTGAATCACGCACGCTAATTAGAGAAAATAAAAGTGAAGCTAAAGCAATACTTGCAAAAATGCAGATAACCGAGCAGAAAATAAATAGGTTGTGGAGTAATTTACCTAACCATTTTTTCAGCAGTAACAGCGTTGATGAGATTGTATACATTACGGATAAAATTACTAATCAGTCGGTTAACGATAATATTGTTTTTATTTCAGAGTATTTATCGTCGGGTTCGACGTGTTTGGTTGTTTACACCCAAGATAGAGCCAAATTATTTGTAGACATATTTAATGTGCTTGCCGCGGCAAAGTTAAGCGTAAAAGATGCGCAAATAATGCGAGCAAAAGACGGTAACGTTTTAGAAGTTATTAAATTACTCGATAATAACCATGAACCCATTGTTGATGAATGCCGTATCGCTCAAATTATTAATCGGGTAGAAAATGCAATTCATAATAAAGCTATTGATCATCATTTAACATCGCCAAGATTTATTAAGCATTTTGATAATACAACAGCAGTTGAGTTTTTAAAGTCGAGTAAAAAAAACAAATCCTTATTAAAAATTAATACTTTAGATGATCCAAGCTACATGGAAAAGATTTGTTTGGTATTCTCTCAGCTTAATTTAACCATTCATTCTGCAAAAATAAGCTCGCTTGGTGAGTCAACAGAGAATGTTTTTTTAGTCTCTAAAAATGATGGAGAGCAAATATCTGATGAAGAGAAAGACTGTTTAACTGATTTATTGGTAGAGCGGACTGCCTAATTTTTTTCATACCCAATTATACCCAATATCAAACATAATAAAGGTTTAATTCTCTTTGAATAAGCGCTGGAGTAAAATTTCTTCGTATAAATATTGATTCAAGCGCCTTAAAATCAGTTTTTAATTGTCAACGAGTATGTGTATTCCCCTGTAAACATCGTAACTTATCTCACTTGGCCTCACATTATCTCATCTTAACGCAACTTAATTAAGCTAAGCTGGGCTAAATTAAGTTAAGCTAAATCAAAAATAACGTACCCAAGCCTAAAAAGGCAACAAAACCAACAATATCAGTAACCGTAGTTAAAATTACCGAGCCTGAAAGTGCAGGGTCAATTTTCAATTTGTCTAAAATAACAGGCACAAAAATACCGGCACAAGCTGCAGCTATAATATTTAATAAAATAGCAATGCCAATAACTACACCTAGCCATGGGTCTTGAAACCATGCAACGGCAACTAAACCAATAACTATCGCCCAAATTACCCCATTTAAACTACCCACTTTAAACTCTTTAATCAAAAGGATTTTAAAGTTTGCAGGATTAACTTGTTTGAGTGCTAAGCCCCGTATCATCAAGGTTAAGGTTTGGCTGCCAGCAATTCCGCCCATGCTAGCAACAACTGGCATTAGTACCGCTAATGCAACTACCTGCTGCAATGTGGCTTCAAACATACCAATAAAAGCACTGGCTAAAAATGCAGTTAGTAAATTAATACCTAGCCAAATAGCTCGTCCTTTTGCGCTTTTACGTACTGGCGAGAACAAATCTTCGTTCTCGTCCATACCGACACTACTCATTATTTGTCGTTCGTTATACTCAAGCAAAAGCTCGGATGCGGTAGTCACATCGATTCGACCTAATAATTTTTGATTTTCATCAACCACAGGGAGCGAACCAAAACCTGATAATTGCACATCTTTAGCAACTTGTTCGCATTCAGCATTTGCTGAAATAACTAAAAAATCATCAAGCGCAATATCAACCAACGGAATGTGCTCTGGTAAACCATAAAGTTTAGCGATTGGCACCGCCTCAGAAAAATGTCCTGAGCGATTAATTAAAAAAATCATATCGGTGTGTCGAGGTGCTTCTCGTCGAATTAAACGCATAGCGTCACGAACACGTGCATTAATCGGTAATACTAAAAAGTCATGAGAAATCCAATGGCCAATTTGGTCTTCAGGATATTCATTTGCCCGAGTAAAGTAATGCTTTTGCTGCCTATCCATGGCGGTATAGGCACGTTCAACCAGCTCAGTTGGTAAAGAATCGGCAAGTTCCAGTAAATCTTCAGAGTCTATGCCAACGAATAACTTATCCCATTGTTCTGGGTTTACTTCCTTAATTAAAACTTCACGTGGATCACCACGCATTTGTAATAAGGTATTTAATTGCTTATGAACAGGTATTGCTTGCCAGAGGATTATACGTTCATCAATGGGTAGCGATTCTAATAATAACGCTACCTCATCTTCATTTGCTTGTGCAATAAATAAAGCCGTGTCATCAGTATCTATATTAAGTTCAGAATGGCTAATAACCTCTTCAATTAAATCAGGTAATGGTTCAGACATATTCTGCACTCCAGTGTGTATATTTTATTATTACAAATGAATAACGCGTATTATTTTTGATGTGAGTTATAGCGTAAAAGCCACAATAAAAATATATTAATTTTTTTGTGACTTATGAACTGTTATATTCGTCTATAGAAACAACATATGTAAAATTATAAATTTTATTCACTAAGTCGGAAACAAAAAATGAAAAAATTAGTTATCGCAAGTACTTTATCTTTCTTGTTATTTGCAGGGTGTGCATCTAACACGGCTCTATCTCAAAAAGAAATCATGCAACAATTTCCAACGGTAAATCAAGCACGCACTTTATTAGAAAAAGCAAATACCGAAAACATTGCTTATTTTGCACCTAAAAGAATGCAAATAGCTAAAAATGTTTACGACGATGCGCTAAAACAAGCTAAAGCAGGTTCAACATCTGCAAATGCCGCAGCTGAAAAAGCAATAAATGAAGTTAATGCCGCAATGAAGCAATCTGAACGAGCTAAATATGTGCTTGAAGATGTTTTAGTTGCACGTAATAAAGCCGTTAACATTAATGCAAATTCACTAGTGCCTGAAAAATATGAAGATGCTGAAAAACAATTAAATAAAATGCTAGTGTTGTTAGAAGCTGGCGAAGACGAACGCGCAAAACGTGACATTACTGCGCTAAAAAATCAATACTTAGAAATTGAATTAGCGGCGCTTAAAGTAAACATGTTAAGTGTTGCACAAAGCACAATTAAATCAGCTTTAAAAGCTGATTTAGATGATGTTGCACCTATTACTGTTAGCCAAGCTCAAAATGAATACAAGCTAGCTTTAGACATACTTGAAGTAAACAGAACAGATACTGCCAAAGCAAACATTCATTCTAATCAAGCCATTTGGTTAATTAAACGTGCAGAAGCTATTGCAGATGTAAATCAATACTTTAAAAATGCTGACTTTACCGAAGAGCAAAAAATTCTATGGTATCAAGATCAGTTAGCTACAGTTTTTGCACCGTTAAATGATGCACTGCCATTTGAAAAATCAAATAAAGAATTAATCAATTTAACGCGCCAAAGTCTTGGTCAGCAACTTGATGAAAATAAAGATTTATCTATGAAAGTTTCTGATTTAAAGCAACAGTTAACTGCTTTACAAACAGATTCACAAAATAGAGAGTCGCAATTAGTGCAAGATAAAGATCAAGCACTTATGACTGCTCAACTAGAGCTTGAAAAAGAACAAAAAGCGAAAAAAGAAGATACGGCTAGATTTAATAGCATTCAATCAATGTTTACTGAAAATGAAGCTAATGTTTATCGCCAAGTTGATAATGTTTTAATTCGTGCCCAAGGCTTTGCATTTAAGCCAGGTAGCAGTGAAATTGAATCTTCTAACTTTGCCTTACTAAATAAAATAATTGATGCCGTTAAAAAATTCCCGGCAGCAAATATTGTTATTTCTGGGCATACCGACATTACTGGTAGTGCAGACTTAAACCTTAAGCTTTCTAAAGAGCGAGCTAAAACAGTGGCAAGCTTTATGGTACAAGTAGGTAACATTGACGAAAGTCGTGTTAAGTCTAACGGTTACGGTAAAGAAAAACCTGTTGCTAGCAACGACTCTGTTGAAGGTAGAGCGCAAAACAGGCGTGTTGAAATTTTAATCATCAACTAATTCAATACCGTATCAAGTACCTATATAGTTTGTATTTATATAGGTACTTATTTATGCTAATTATCTTCAAACGCTTTGAATAAACATCCCGCTTGATAACAAGTATAAATTTTATCTAATCATTTTTACTGCTAAAGCTTTTAGTTTTTACCATTAACTTTGCACAATTAACCATGTTGATTATGCCAGTAATTTGTACCCAAAATTAAAAGCTTTAGCATTAATACTCTTTTTTATTAGGTGTTATAAACAACTAATATCTAATAAAAAAAGACTGCTTTAATAGACCAAAAAACTAATAACTGGATATCGTTATGAGCTTCAATGAAGACGAACTAAAATCAATGTGGCAAGACACTGCACCCATTTCAAATGAAGATAAAGCATTAAAAAAAGTGCTCGAAAACTCAGCTAAAGTAACGGCAACCAAAGATGTTTCTGGTTTGTTTTTTGGTTGGGTTTGGGTGGTGTTTTTAGGTTTTGGTGCGTCTATGTATTCAGCAAAACGAAAGCTTGAGTTACACAATAAAAGTCAATTAAAAATAAAATCTGCTAATAAACATTACACTCAGGAAGAAAAAAAATGCAACAAATAAAAAAAATCACCGGTTATAACGGAGACTTAAAATGAATATTGACGTTTGGACACAATCATTTAGCCATGCACTCTCTAAATTTTGGGTAGAAATAGTTGGGTTTTTACCTAATTTACTCGCAACTGTTATTATCGTATTTGTTGGGTTATTTCTTTCTAAAATAATTACTCAATGGGTCGCCAAATTAATTAATAAACTGGGTTTCGATAAACTTTGCGCTAAAGTTAATGCCGATAAAATACTAGGAAATTTGGGTGTCAAATCGACCCCTTCACAATTAATAGGGTGTTTGTTACATGTATTTTTTGTATTAATTATTATTGTTGCAGCTTCTGAAACACTAGGATTGGAAAGACTCTCTGATATTTTAGATGCATTCGTATTATATTTACCTAAGTTATTAGGGGCGTTGGTTATTACCTTACTTGGGCTGTTTATTGCAAAAACAGGTAAATCTAAAGTAGAAACATCACTTGATAATATGGGCGTGGAGTACGGTTCTTCGGTGGGTCGAGTTCTGCAAATACTGGTATTAGCTATTACATTCTCGTTAGTGATTGGGCAGCTTGAGCTTGAAACCGAGTTACTTAATACCATTTTTACCGTGTTAATTGCGAGTTTAGGTGTAGCTTTAGCGTTGGCATTAGGTTTAGGTACCAAGAGTATTGCAAATAGTATTGTTTCTGGTATTTACGCGAGAGAGCAATTAATGCCAGGTGACGAAGTAGAGTTTGAAGGATTTATTGGTAATGTTATCGCCGTGAGTACTGTAAATACGTTACTGGAAAACAAAGAAGGGAAGCGATTAAGTGTGCCAAATCAAGACTTATTAACCCATAAGTTTATGACGACGCCTATGAATAATACACCCACGAATAATACACTTAAATAATTTTTGAATAATCCAAAGCGATTAAGTTTATGGTAAACACCTCAGAGAACGAGAAAAACCTTGTCTCTGATCGGTTATCAACCTTAGATGACTCTGAATTAGTGCGTATTTCTCGGTTACAGTTACCTTACATAACAACCGCTTACGAAATGCTTTTTCATCGATACCATAACAAGCTTATACAAGTGTGCTATCGATACTTAAATTCAAAAGAAGAGGCGGAAGAAGCTGTTAACGACACCATGCTCAAGGTATTTAATAATTTATACCGCTTTGAGCAACGCGCTAGTTTTAAAACTTGGATATATAGAATCGCCTGTAACCAAGCGTTAACTAGGCTTCGTAAAAATAAGCTAAACCACGTTGATCTTGAAGAAGCAGAAAATGAAGAAGCACTAAACACATCTGACGATTTGACAAATAAAAATCAACAGCTTAATAAATTATTAAACCGATTAAGCATAGAAGAGCGCTCGATTGTAGTTTTTCGTATTGCCGGAGATTTAGAATTTAATGATATTGCGCTCATCGTAGATCAAAAACTAAGTACCGTGAAAATGCGTTATAAACGAGCGCTTGATAAAATGACCGAGGAAGTAACTAGTTAATCTAATCACTTAATTATTTTTAGGAATAGCTTGGTTAACATAAACATCAAAACGATTTTTTTTCATGTTTATACTCATTGACGGTTTTTTATTTGCTAATGGCTCTGCATAGCTTGGGCGTTTAACAACCACTCGGTATTTGGCTATTTCTAGAGCAGGCGCTAGTAATTCATTAGCGTCGCTGTCTTCTCCTACTAAGCTTTTAAAAACACGCATTTCTTTTTTCACCAGAGCTGATTTTTCTTTATGCGGATACATTGGGTCTAAATAAACCACGTCCGGCATAATAGCGTTAATGTTATTAGCGATAACATTAACGCTGGTGTTTTGTGTTAAAGAGGTATGCACTAACGTCATATTATTTACTATGTCGTGTACATCTGTATTTAGTATAGCGCGCGCTAAACCATTTTCTAGTAAAGCGGCTACAATAGGCATGCGTTCTATCATAGTAACTTTACAACCTAACGAGGCTAATACAAATGAGTCGCGCCCCAGCCCAGCGGTAGCGTCAAGCACGTGAGGTGTAAAACCATGTTTTAGCCCTAAAGCTTTTGCAATGTCTTGACCTCTACCACCACCAAATTTACGCCGATGAGCGACTGCGCCTTTTACAAAATCAACTTTTATTGCACTTAATTTGGGCTCGTTTATTTTGATTAATTCGAGGGTTTGGAAGTTAACTTGTAATAAAAAAGTTAGTTGTGGGTAGTTAACTACTGCAGCCACATCGCCAATATATTGTAGTTGCCATTTTTGTGCGATTTTTTTTGCTAATTCAGCATCTGAGCGATCAACATATCCAATCGCTATATAATTATTAGCAACATGTGATGGGATCATATCCGGTTACTTATAGTTGGTTTTATAAATTTTTTATAGCTCATTTAACCGGTCGCCTAGTGAGTCGCTTAATGAATCGTTTATTAAAGCGTTTTATAAATTATTATCGCCAGTCGCAAAGGCAACCAGTCGGCTTAATTGGTTTAACGATAAGTTACACTCAGACTGCCATTGATTAAAGCTGTTTTGAATAGCATTTAAGCTTGTTTTACTTTGAATGCCACCTGAAATAATATCATGTGCTCGAAAATAGGCTTCAACATCACGAGTCAGCAAAAAAGTGTCAACACCTAATACTCTTAAAGCGTAAGGCCCAGTATTTCCTCCTAAACGTTGACCATTTTTTTTAAGATACGCCCATAAACCTATTATGTCGTTAGCAGGCCAACAATAAATAAATTCGGCAAAGGTATGACCCCGTTGCTGCTCATCAAAAATCATTTGCGCGTTAGCTTTTATGGTTTTTACTTTGTTGTAATTACGTATTATTTGAGGAACAGATGCTTTTTGTTCCATCATTTCTTCGGGCATCATTAATATTTTTTCAATATTAAATTCAAAAAACAGGCTTTCAAAGCCATGCCATTTGTTTTCAACAACCCGCCAAACAAAGCCCGATTGAAATACTTTTTTAGTGAAAGCAGATAATATTCTGTCATCAGTTAAAGTGTTTTTTTTATTGTTGTTACCAATACTCATATCAGTTAGTAACAAGTTAAGCGCTTGTTTTCCACCTTTACGGTCTGACGCTCGTTGATACAACGTATTAAATGATTCAAGTTTGTTCATAAAATAAGGATCTTCACTAAATTTTTACTGCATTAATCAATAGTTTTTATAAAGCGATAACAAAAATGCATTAACTGTTTGAGCAATCATAATGAACTTATTCACATCATTACTTCATTGAGTTAATGCATTAATTGATATTATATAAAATTACTCAAGCTAAATTCTTTAAAGAATGCCGCAATGGCGTAACAAAGGCTCTATGTTTGGTTCTCTTCCTCTAAAGGCTTTAAATAGTTCGCTGGGCTCTTGTGAACCACCTTTTTCAAGAATATTGGTTAAAAAGTCTTGCCCGACTTGTGGGTTAAATATACCTTCTTCTTCAAACCTTGAAAAAGCATCAGCAGAAAGCACTTCAGCCCATTTATAACTATAATAACCGGCAGCATAACCACCACCAAAAATATGACCAAAACCGTGTTGAAAGCGATTAAAACTAGGCGCTTTTGTAATTGAGTATTCTGCTCTTACTTCATCTAAAATAGTTTGAATATAGACACTATTATCTTTGCTATTATCAAAGTTTACATGCATTTTAAAATCAAATAATGAAAACTCTAGCTGCCTAAGCATTTGCATGGCTGACTGAAAGTTTTTAGCGGCTAGCATTTTATCAAGCATTTCTTTAGGTAGTGGTTCACCGGTTTCATAATGGCCAGACATAAAGGCTAGTGCTTCAGGTTCATAACACCAGTTTTCTAAAAATTGACTAGGTAACTCAACAGCATCCCATGGCACACCATTAATTCCTGAAACACCACTGGCGTTTATTTGTGTCAGCATATGGTGAATACCATGACCAAATTCATGGAATAAGGTCACTACTTCGTCGTGTGTAAATAGAGCGGGTTTGTTGCCAATTGGCTTATTAAAGTTACACGTAAGGTATGCTACCGGTAGCTGAATGCTGCCATCGGCTAACTCTCTTCGCCCAATGCAATCATCCATCCATGCACCGCCACGTTTTTTGGCACGGGCATATAAATCTAAATAAAAGCTACCACGTAAATTATTGTCTTGGTCAAATACGTCATAAAACGCTACGTCTTTATGCCAAGTATCAATACCTTTTTGCTCAGTAATGGTTAAACCAAAAAGTTTATGTACTACTTGAAATAAACCGGCAACTATTTTGTTTTCAGGGAAGTAAGGTCGTAATGCTTCGTCAGAAATAGCATATTTTTCTTGTTTTAACTTTTCACCGAAATAAGCTAAATCCCATGCTTGAAGATCGGTTGCATTTGCATTAATGGTTTTTGCAAATTCAGTGAGTTCGTTTAATTCATTTTGACCTTGCGGTTTTGACTTGGCGGCTAAATCTTCCAAAAATTCTATTACTTCGCTGGTTTTAGATGCCATTTTTGTTTCAATCGACATTTCAGCGTAATTATTAAAATTTAATAATTGAGCGAGTTCGTGACGCAAATTCAATATTTCAAGCATGTTTTTACTGTTATCAAACTCTCCTGCATTAGGTCCTTGGTCTGACGCTCTGGTTGCAAAAGCGGTGTACATTTTTTCACGTAGTTCGCGATTATCACAATAAGTCATTATTGGTAAATAACTCGGAAAATCTAGGCTAAATAACCAACCTGACTTTTTTTGCTCAACGGCTAAAGCCTTGGCTGCTTCTTTTGCGCTTTCTGGCAAGCCGGATAGTTCAGTTTCATCAGTAATATTAACGGTAAATGCTTGAGTCGCGTCTAAAACATTATTACTAAATTGTGAGCTAAGCTCGGATAATCGTGCAGAAATTTCACCAAACCGTTTTTGTTCATTGGCAGCTAAAGCAATACCTGATAACTTAAAATCACGTAACGTATTATCAACCACCTTTTTTTGAGCTTTATTTAACACCTGGTAATGTTCACTTTCAGACAGTTGTTGATAAGCTTGATAAAGCTCTTGGTGTTGCCCTACAAATGTGCTGTATTGAGATAATAAAGGTAAACATGACTCGTAAGCTTCCCTGAGTTCATCACTACTTACAACCGAGTTCATATGTGAAATAGGTGAGAATAATTTACCTAATGTGTCATCAATATCATCAATAGGTTCTACTAAAGATTTCCATGTATATTCAGTACTAGAAGAAAGTACATCGGCAATTACGTTTTTACAGTTTTTAATCGCTTGTTCAACGTTAGATTTAATTGCTTTAGGATCGATCTCTGAAAATATGGGTAGATTATGTGTCATGGCGTGTTATTCAAGTAAAAATTGTATTATAGATGTGCTTACGAATTAACTGTTTTCAAGGTTGGATCCATTATTTATTATAATGTTTTTATTGTATTAAATTAACGATTGCGTCTATTCTTAGTTATAGAGTCGTATTCACTTATGCATACCCTATGTAGCTTTTCAAAAATACAAAAGGAGGTAAACTTAAATAGCATGTTGAGGTCTTTAAATCTTACCATCTTTGTCTGTAGTACACTTTTTTTTCTAATAAGTGTATCCGCCCAAGTTCAAGCAAGTATTAACAACTTAAGTTTAACGTCATTAAGTGTTGATGATGGTTTGTCGCAGAGTTCTGCTAATTCAACTATTCAAGACTCTGCGGGTTTTATGTGGATTGGTACAAACAATGGATTAAATATATATGACGGTTATACCTTTAAAACATTAAAAGGCCCCGAGGGTGATTTTGATGCGTTTGAAGTCCATGTTTTTTTACAAGACTCTGATGGAAGGATCTGGTTCAATGTTTATAATAAAGGGCTTTATACTTATCACCCCAAGAAAAACCATTATCAACTTATTATTCCTCAATCAGAAATAGGTAAAAGAAATTATGTTTCTGATGTTGTTGAAACAGATAAAAATTTCTGGATAAGCTCTTCAAAAAAATTATTTAATTACGATAGAACACAAGATATACCGGTAGTTGAATTAGATTTAACGGCTGAATTGGCCGGTGAAAATAATGATGACATTCAGCAGGTAGTTATTAGAGATGATTATTTATTTTTAGCGACTGATAAAGGTATTTTTCTCTATCATACAAAACTAAAAAAATGGAAAAAACTCCCTGAAACCAATACCGGTTCAGGTAAAAAAGGAATTGCAGCACTTCAAGAATCTAAAGTTTATCGCTTACATATTGAAAATAACAATTTATATATAGCAACTTTTATTAACTTACAGTTACTCGATATAAGTAACCTTGATAGCTTCTTTAATGAAGATGAATTATTACCCGCCTACAAACTCATTAATGACAGCTTATCCATTTGGGATTTTTATAAAGATAAGGAACTTTTGTATATTGCCAGTAATCAAGGTTTTTATGTTTTAAATTTAAAAAATAATGAAGTGGAGCATTTATTTGGATATATGAAATTGTTTGAACAATCATCAGATAATATTGTCCTTTCAATATTTAAAGACAAAAATGGATTATTTTGGCTTGGTTCTTATGATTTGGGCGTAACATTGTGGGATCCATCAACCGAGTTAATTACAAATTATCGTTACAATAATAAAAAGCAGGTAAGCCTAAGTTATTCTGGAGTGTGGAGTATACTTCCTCACCATAAAGAAAAAGATCTTTTTTGGGTGGCAACCACTAATGGCCTGAATTTGGTTGATGATAAAAATCAGACCATTGAGTCTTATTTAGTGGTGGATGAAACGACTGACTTTTATGGGGAAAGCCATATTTATCATATGGTCTATTATGGTAAAGAGCACCTGTTATTAGGGACGTATGAAGGAATTAAGGTTTTTAATATACCAACACAACAACTAGTCCCTTATGATTATTCTAAAGAAATTAATCAACTGTTAAAAAAACCTTCAACAAGCTTTTATATAGATAATAATGACATTTTATGGTTAGCAGACGACACAAGCATTTATAAAATAGATTTACGTCAATCAACGCTAAATAAAGTTTTTGATATAACCACTCGCCCTATTTATAGTGAAAATATAACTAATTTATTGAGTTTTTTACCTAATAGTCCTTTATTGCTTTTTTCAAATCATCAATCATTATCGGCTTATAACCAAGTTACAAATAAAGTTGAGCTGCTGTATAAATTGCCAAAAGGTAATAAATCTGAATTTTCAAATATAGATAATTGGGTTATTGATAAAAAAAACACCTTGTGGCTAACTTTCGCAAGCCACGGTTTAATTGGATTATCGCTAACTGATTTTTCCGTTAAGTATCATTACACAAGCCATAATTCTACTATTAATGACAATATCTATAGCATACAGCTTGATGAGTCTGGCGATTTGTGGTTTTCAAGCCACAACGGTATTTATATGATGGACAGTGAAACTCATCATTTTAGAAATTACGGGGTAAAAGAAGGCGTAGTTAATAAAGAGTTCAATACAGGTAATAAATTACGTAACAATAAATTGGTTTATGGAGGAATGTCGGGAGTTAGTGTATTTGACCCGATGAAATTAAAAGCTTTAAAGTCAGTTGAAAACTTTACTGTTAAGGTTACTAATATCAACGTGCTATCTCGTGAGATAAATTTACCCACTATTATCAATACCGACAAAACTATTTACCTAGATTACGATGATGTTGGTATTAAAGTAAACTTTTCTACATTTACTTATATTAATAGTGAAAATGTTAGATTCGAATATAAATTAATAGGTAACGACAATGTTACTTACCCATTAACTTATGAACACAGTGTTACGTTTCCGACTTTAACTTCGGGTAAGCATGTACTTGAAGTAAGGGCGCTCTCACCTATTTCAGGTGAGTTTTCACAACCCGTACGTGTTAAGTTTTCAGTAAGTTATGCGCCTTGGGCATCTCCTTTTGCCTATTTTTTATATTTAGTGTTCAGTGTTTTTATTGTGGGTTGTTGGATATATAAGCGTAAACAGCAAAACGAAATATTACTTGTAGCGCATGAAGAAGTTAAATATAGAGAAAATAGGCTGCAGTTAGCGTTAATCGGTAGTAATAGCGACGTATGGGATTGGCAAGCGCACAACAATTTAATGTTTGCTAATCGAGCGGTTAAAGATTTGGAGCTACTTGAATACACAGAATCTTATCCGTTTGACGAGCATATCAACCTTATACACCCTGAAGATAAGAAGAATTTTGTATCGCAGTGGGAAGAGTTTATAAAAGAAGCAAAGTCAAAAAATACGTTTAATTGCACATACCGTTTACAAAGTAAAAATGGTGAATGGCTTTGGTATAAAGATTTAGGAAAAATTGTAGAATTTTCTTTTGTAGGTTTACCTAGTCGAGTCACTGGTTCATACACCAATATTACTCAAAATAAAGCGGCTGAAGAACGTGCGCTGTACTACGGCGACGCCTTTAAAAACACACAAGATTGGGTGTTTATTATCAGCCATAATTTTACGCGTGTAACCGCTAACAAAGCCATGTGCGAAGTATTTGGTTGGGAAGACGAAGAATTTGCCTTTAGCCAAGCTTTATTCGGTTTTAATCAATCACAGAAAAAGCATTATCAGGGCTTGTTTTTATCTTTAAAAGAAGGGGAGCACTGGAAAGGCGAAGATGTGATTAAAACCGATAATCATGAAAAATACCATGTTATTCTAAATATTACGGTTAGCCGAAATGCTACCAATAATCAGCTACATTATGTATGTGTGTGCACTGATATTACCGCACAAAAATCTGCAGAAAAAAAACTTTGGTATTCAGCAAATTACGATTTTTTAACTGATTTACCTAATCGTTCATTTTTATTAGAGCGCATTGAATCTGCGATGATTTATTCGCAAAAAAAGCGCACATCTATCGCACTTTTCTTTATAGATTTAGACAGATTTAAACAAATTAACGATAGTTTAGGTCATGACCACGGTGATTTATTACTGCAAGAAGTCACTAAAAGACTTATTTCTATCCTTAGGCCAAAAGATACTATTGCCCGTATAGGTGGTGATGAATTTGTGGTTTTATTAGAATATTTTGAAGGCCATGCTCAGCTTAGTACCATAGCCCAAAAAATATTAACCACCCTTGAGCAACCTGTAACACTCAAATCAAATGTTGTTAGTATCGGTGCAAGTATCGGTATTGCACTCTATCCTAATGATGCCAGCAATTCTGATGAACTTTTACACCATGCTGATGTGGCGATGTATTATTCTAAACAAATGGGAAGGAATACTTTTCAATTTTTTAAAGAACAAATGAACTTGGAAGCTAATTCTAAATTATCGTTGGAGTCTAAGTTAAAGCAAGGTATTCATCATAACGAGTTGATTAATTACTACCAACCAATTTTTAATCAAACAGAGATGAAAACCATAGGCTTAGAGTTATTGCTTCGCTGGCAAAGAGAGAGTGAAGTTATTTCCCCTAATATTTTTATCCCTATCGCTGAAGAGTTAGGTTTGATTATTGATATTACCGAACAAGCTGTGATGAGGGGGTTGAGTAATTTAGTTGAATGGAGAAAAATCGACAAAGAGTTATTTTTATCAATAAACATATCACCTCTACATTTTGTAAAAAATAATCTATTTCCGTTCATTAAAGAGCAATTAACTAAATTCAACCTACCTCCTAGCGCTATTAAACTAGAAGTAACTGAAAGTGCATTAATAGCAGATCCTAAAATGGCGATTAAAGTGATGAATGCCTTATCTGATCTTGGCATATTGATTGCCTTGGATGATTTTGGTACGGGTTACTCATCTTTGTCGTATTTAAAGCAATTACCCCTACATATTATAAAAATAGATCGTGCTTTTGTCGCCGGTATTGGTGTTAACGATACCGATGAAGCTATCGTTGATGCTACCATTGTGTTAGCTAAACGACTCAACATGAAATGTATAGCCGAAGGTGTTGAGACAAAAGAGCAACTTAATTATTTAACAAACCGACAATGCTATAATATACAAGGCTTTTTATACAGTCGCCCTATGGATGAAGCCAACACAGCAGAATATTTATGCAAACCATCTACAAAAACATTATATTGATACTTTTAATTAATGAATACGTATACCAATCTAAATTAATATCCTTGAAAGTACTTGACCTATTAGTCGGTCTTAAGTTTTCTCAGTTTAATCTCATTTGGATTTAATTCCCCGCCGCTTGCGGCGTAAAATAGATGCATGAGCGAATTTATACATAAAAGTTACAATGTGACAGTGCTAATTTACCATCTTGTCCTCCCTGCAAAGTATAGAAGGGCGGTTGTCGATGCTGGTGTTGATCGAGTTATTACTTTGACTTGTACAGAAATAGAGAGACGTTACGAGATAAAGTTTTTAGAAATAGGCTCAGATGAAAACCACATACACTTTTTAGTTCAGTCTGTGCCAATGTATAGCATCACTAAACTTGTAACGATAATTAAAAGTTTAACAGCAAGAGAAGTTTTCAAAAAAGGTCCCCATGTTAAAAAGCAATTATGGGGTGGTGAGTTTTGGTCTGATGGATATTTTGCCAGTACGGTTGGTAAGCAT
>Ga0115029_1000310_pt1 | contig 52452 bp, 53 predicted proteins | sample SidtaG_3_FD_87297 | JGI IMG/M metagenome (GOLD analysis project Ga0115029, IMG submission 87297) | Marine algal microbial communities from Sidmouth, United Kingdom - Sidmouth_Asex1 metaG | ecosystem: Host-associated > Algae > Red algae > Unclassified | place: Sidmouth, United Kingdom | collected... | reverse complement strand
TGGCAGCGCCGATTCTTGCGTTGTTCTCGTTCGGAGTACTCCAGTACACCTTCACTCGAACGCCTTGTCCTCGGCGCTGCCAGGCTCGCTGGGAGGCAGGGTATCTCTGGGACAGGACACTAGCCGCGCAGTTCGTCGAAGAACTTCTTCACACCGCCCAGCCAGCTATGCGCTTGTGGTGAGTGGGTGTGCGCCTTGTCGCCGGAGATGCTGTCGTGGAACTGCATCAGCAGATCACGCTGCTCGCTCGACAGGTGTACCGGCGTCTCGACCCGCACCCGGCACAGCAGATCGCCCCGAACACCGCCGCGCACGGGCTTGACACCCTTGCCGCGCACCCGGAACAGCTTTTCGGTCTGGGTGCCGGCCGGCACCTTGAGCTTGACCCGTCCATCGAGTGTGGGGACCTCCAGCTCGCCACCCACGGCCGCGGTGGCGAAGTTGATCGGTACCGTGCACAGCAGATCGGCGTTGTCTCGCTGGAAGATCTGATGCGGCTTGACACGTATCGCGACGAACAGATCGCCGGCCGGTCCGCCCGAGTCGCTGGCCTCGCCCTCGCCCTGCAGGCGGATCTTGTCCCCGGTGTCCACACCCGCCGGCACCTTGACCGACAGCTTCTTCTCCTTCTGCACCCGTCCCTGGCCCACGCATTTCGGGCAGGGGTCGGAAATCACCTTGCCCTTGCCACGGCAGGTCGGGCAGGCCTGCTGAACGCTGAAGAACCCTTGCTGCATGCGCACCTGCCCGACCCCGTTGCAGGTCTGGCACTGCTTGGGCGACGTGCCGCGCTTGGCACCCGATCCTTCGCACACCTCGCAGGCCACCAGCGTGGGTATGCGTATCTCGGTGGAGACGCCGCCGACCGCCTCCTCGAGGGTGATCTCCAGGTTGTACTGCAGGTCGTCGCCGCGGTAGACCCGCTGACCGCCACCGCCGCGCCGACCGCCCCCGAAGATGTCGCCGAACACGTCGCCGAAGATGTCGTTGACATCGGCGCCGCCCCCGAACCCGCCACCACCGGGTCCGCCCTGCACGCCCGCGTGACCGAACTGGTCGTACCGGGCACGCTTGTCCTCGCTCTTGAGGACCTCGTACGCTTCCTGCGCTTCCTTGAACTTCTCGTCCGCCTTCGCGTCGTCCGGATTGCGATCGGGGTGGTACTTCATCGCAAGGCGACGATAGGCCTTCTTCAATTCGGGGGCCGAAGCCCCTCGCTCGACACCGAGAACCTCGTAGTAATCACGCTTCGACATGGGGACAGGACTCTGCTTCCTTCACGAAAAAACCGGGGTGCCGGTCGACAACCCGCGCAGGCTGCCGACCGGACACCCCGGCTGAGGGGATGACGGGCGTACCGGGATCAGGACGCCTTCTTGTCTTCCTCGTCGCGCACTTCCTCGAACTCGGCATCGACCGCATCGTCGCCGCCGTCGTTGGCCGCACTTTCGCCGCTCCCCCCTTCCGCATCGGCATCCTTCGCCGCATAGGCGCGTTCGGCTAGCTTGCCGGTCACCTCGCCGAGTGCCGCCGTCTTCGCGTCGATCTCGTCGGCATCGTCGCCGGCGATCGCGGTGCGCAACTCGGCAATCTTCGCCTCGATGTCGCCCTTTTCCTCGCTGGACACCTGCTCGCCCAGGTCCTTGATCGACTTCTCGGCGGCATGGATCAGCTGCTCGCCCTGGTTGCGCTTGTCGATCAGCGCCCGAAGCTTGGCATCCTCGACGGCATGCTCCTCGGCATCGCGCACCATCTTGTCGATCTCCTCGTCCGACAGGCCCGAGGACGCCTTGATGACGATCGACTGCTGCTTGCCGGTCGCCTTGTCCTTGGCCGAGACGTTCATGATGCCGTTGGCATCGATGTCGAAGGTGACCTCGATCTGGGGCACGCCACGCGGTGCTGGCGGAATGTCGGCCAGGTCGAATCGTCCGAGCGACTTGTTGGCATTGGCGATCTCGCGCTCACCCTGCAACACGTGCACCGTCACCGCCGTCTGGTTCTCGTCCGCGGTGGAGAACACCTGCTGGGCCTTGGTGGGGATGGTGGTGTTCTTGTCGATCAGCTTGGTCATGACACCACCGAGCGTCTCGATGCCGACGGACAGCGGCGTGACGTCCAGCAGCAGCACATCCTTCACCTGACCGCCCAGCACACCGCCCTGGATGGCCGCACCGACCGCGACCGCCTCGTCCGGGTTGACGTCCTTGCGCGGCTCCTTGCCGAAGAAATCCTTGACCGTTTCCTGCACCTTGGGCATGCGGGTCTGACCGCCGACCATGATCACATCCTGGATCTCGGACGCGGACAGGCCGGCATCCTTGAGCGCGATCTTGCACGGATCGATGGTGCGCGCCACCAGGTCCTCGACCAGCGACTCGAGCTTGGCACGCGTGACCTTGATGTTCAGGTGCTTCGGACCCGAGGCATCGGCCGTGATGTACGGCAGGTTCACGTCCGTCTGCTGGGTGCTGGACAGCTCGATCTTGGCTTTCTCGGCCGCCTCCTTCAGGCGCTGCAAGGCGAGCGGATCGCTGTGCAGATCGATGCCGGACTCTTTCTTGAACTGGTCGGAGAGGTAGTCGATCAAACGGTTGTCGAAGTCCTCGCCACCCAGGAAAGTGTCGCCGTTGGTCGACAGCACCTCGAACTGGTGCTCGCCATCCACCTCGGCGATCTCGATGATCGAGATATCGAACGTGCCACCGCCCAAGTCGTACACCGCGACCGCCTTGTTGCCACGCTGCTTGTCCATGCCGTAAGCGAGCGCCGCGGCGGTCGGCTCGTTGATGATGCGCTTGACATCCAGACCCGCGATGCGTCCGGCATCCTTGGTCGCCTGGCGCTGGGAGTCGTTGAAATAGGCCGGTACGGTGATGACCGCCTCGGTGACCGTCTCGCCCAGGTACTCCTCGGCGGTGGCCTTCATCTTCTGCAGGACGCGGGCCGCGACCTCGGGGGGAGCCATGGCCTTGCCGCCGGCTTCGACCCACGCGTCTCCGTTGTCCGCCTTGACGATCTTGTAGGGCACGAGCTCGATGTCCTTCTGCACCGCGTCTTCGTCGAAACGACGACCGATCAGCCGCTTTACCGCGTAAAGCGTGTTGGTCGGATTGGTGACCGCCTGACGCTTGGCCGGCTGCCCGACGATGACTTCGCCATCGTCGGCGAACGCCACGATGGAGGGGGTGGTGCGATCGCCTTCCGCGTTCTCGATGACGCGCGGCTTGCCGCCTTCCATGACCGCGACACACGAGTTCGTCGTGCCGAGGTCGATACCGATGATGGTTCCCATGATGCTGTCCTTTATGCGTGTTGTCCGGCACCCTCGTCGAGGCGTGCCGCGTGGATGTAGAGAAAAATGTGAGGGAGACGTACGTTGTTTTCAAGCGGCGAGGCCGCCGGGCACACCCCGCGAATGCCTACTTGGCGACCATCACCAGCGCCGGACGAATCAGGCGTTCGTTGAGCGTGTAGCCCTTCTGCATGACGCTGACCACGGTGTTCGGGGCCGCGCCTTCCACCGGCTGCATGGTCATCGCCTGGTGAAACTCGGGGTTGAACTTCTCGCCGACCGGGTCGATCGCCACGATGTTGTGCTTCTCCAGCGCGGCGGCGAGCATCTTCAGCGTCAGGTCGGCGCCCTCGCGCAGGCTCTCGATGGTGGCGCCCTCCTCGCTCGCGGCGGCCAGCCCCATCTCCAGGCTGTCCCGCACCGGCAGCAGATCGCCCACGATGCCCTCGAGCGCGAACTTGCGTGCGTTGTTCACGTCACGCTGGGCACGCTTGCGCTGGTTCTCCATGTCCGCCTGCAGCCGCAGCAGCCGGTCCCAGTTGTCGTCGGCGCGCGCCTCGGCAGCCTTCAGACGCGCCTCGTCCTCCGATGCAACATCGGTCCCGGCCTCGTCGTGTCCGGCCAGCGCCTCATCGTCCGATGACTCCATCCCCACCGGAGCTTGCTCGGCCGGGGTCGATGCATCCGCACCGGATGCCGGGTCGGCAACCGACGTGTCGCCTTCCGCCTCGACCACCGACACCACGTCATCGTCCGCGGGTGCCTGCTGGCCGTTACTCGATGTGTGTGCGCCTTTGTTCATCCGGTCCTCGTGTCGCAACGAATGAAGGGCATGCCACGGCATGCCCGTATCGCCGCGATACTGGGGATCAGCCGCGTCGATTCAAGGCGGCGCCCAGCAATCGGGACGTGATGTCGACAGCCGAGATCACGTCGGCGTACGCCATCCGCTTGGGTCCGATGACCGCCAGCACGCCCAGCGCATGACCGTCGCTCGCGTAGGGCGCGGTGATCAGGGAGCAATCGCCCAACGGATCGTAGCCGGACTCGCGGCCGATGAAGATCTGCACCCCTTCGGCACCTGCGCAGCGCTCCAGCAACGAGTAGATGTCGCGCTTCTGCTGAAAGGCATCGAACAGGTCGCGCAGCTTCTGCATGTCAGCGAAATCGGCGTGCGTCATCAGATTCGTCTCACCGGCGACCATCATGCAATCGTCCGCCTCGCGGGCCCGCCCCTCGCCATCGTCGAACACCTTGCCGGCCAGATCGATCATCAGCTTCATGCTGCTGCTCATGTCGGCCCGGGCACGCTCCAGATCGGCCCTCAGCCGCGATCGCACCTCCCCCAATGGACGCCCGAGGAATTCCTCGTTGAGCAGCCGACCGAAGCGTGCCAGTTCGTCCTTGGTGTAATCCCGCTCGACCGCGATGACCCGATTCTGCACCTCGTCGTCATCGATGATGATCACGGCCAGCACCCGCTTGTCGGACAGCGGCAGGAACTCGACATGCCGCATCGGCTTGTCGTCCCGACGCGGTACCGTGACCAGCCCGGCCATGCGCGTGAAGCCCGAGACGTACGTGGTGGCAAGCTTGACCAGAGCCCCATCGCTGAGCGCCGGATCCAGCAGCGCCCGCAATCCCTGCACCGTTTCCTCATCGGGCGGGGTAAGCTCGAGCAGGCGATCCACGAACAATCGCAGTGCGCGCGATGTGGGCACGCGCCCGGCCGAGGTGTGCGGCGAGCGCAGCAGGCCCATGGCCTCCAGGTCGCCCATCACGTTGCGCACCGAGGCTGCGCTGATGTCGATGCCCGGCAGGCGCGATACGGTGCGCGAACCGACCGGTGCACCGCACTGCAGGTACTCGTTGACGAGCACCTTCAGGATGTGCTGCTCACGCGCCGACATGTCGGCCGGCGGTGCCGTTCGTGACGAGATGTCGGACATCGCTCGGAGGCTCACACGTGACGCGGGTGGGTAACGCGGGTGGGACGGACCGGTCGCAAGTTCGTTCACACAGTAAACTAGTGCGCCCAGCGCCTGCGATCAAGACCACCGATGCCGAGGAAGACCACCCGCGCCGTCGTCATCCGGCCCGCCGGGACGCTGGGCGAGACCGATCGCGGCGTCACGGTCGGCGGCGGAGCACCGATCGTGGTGCAGTCGATGACCAACACGGACACGGTCGATGTGGTGCGCACCGCCGCCCAGGTCGCCGACCTGGCGCGTGCCGGTTCGGAACTGGTCCGCATCACCGTCAACAACGAGGCCGCCGCCAACGCGGTGCCCGAGATCCGCGACCGATTGCTGGCGATGGACCTGGACGTGCCACTGGTCGGCGACTTCCACTTCAACGGCCACAAGCTGCTGTCGGCCGTTCCCGCCTGCGCCGAGGCGCTGGCCAAGTACCGCATCAATCCCGGCAACGTCGGGCGCGGTGCGAAGCGCGACAGCCAGTTCGCCGAGATGATCGAGATCGCCGCCCGCAACGACAAGCCGGTGCGCATCGGCGCCAACTGGGGCAGCCTGGATCAGGAACTGCTGGCGCGGCTGCTCGACGAGAATGCCGCCCTGGCCGATCCGAAGCCGCTGGCCACCATCAACCGCGAGGCGGTCATCACGTCCGCGCTGGACAGTGCGGCGCGCGCGATCGAACTCGGCCTCGGTGCGGACCGCATCATCATCTCCTGCAAGATGAGCCGTGTGCAGGACCTGATTGCCGTCTACCGCACCCTGGCGGAGCGCAGCGACCACGCCCTGCACCTCGGCCTGACCGAGGCGGGCATGGGCTCGAAGGGCATCGTGGCCTCCACCGCCGCGCTGGCCGTGCTGCTGCAGCAGGGCATCGGCGACACCATCCGCATCTCGCTGACACCGGAACCCGGCGGCGACCGGACCCGCGAGGTGATCGTCGGCCAGGAGATCCTGCAGACCATGGGACTGCGCTCGTTCACGCCGATGGTCACCGCCTGTCCGGGCTGCGGACGCACCAGCAGCACCTATTTCCAGGAGCTGGCCGATCGCATCCAGAGCTACCTGCGCGACAGCATGCCGAGCTGGAAGGAACGGTACGCAGGCGTCGAGGACCTGACCGTCGCGGTCATGGGCTGCGTGGTCAACGGACCCGGCGAGTCCAAGCACGCCGACATCGGCATCAGCCTGCCCGGTACCGGCGAGCATCCGGTCGCGCCCGTCTACATCGATGGCGAGAAGGCGATGACCCTGAAGGGCGACGGCATCGCCGAGGCGTTCCAGGGCGTGGTCGAACGTTATGTGGACGATCGCTACGGCAGCGCCACCGCCGAGGCCGGCTCGTCGCGGCACACCGGCACCTGAGCGCCTGGGTACCGGATCGGTCTCGCCCGCCTTGAGCCGAGCGCGCCACGTTCGAGCGCTTGCCGACCCGCCGGATGGCGGAACCGTCGGGAAGGGCATCGTCACGATCGTCGGCGCCGGCCTGGCCGGCTGCTGGCTGACGCGCGAACTGGTGACGCGTGGACGCCGGGTACGCCTGATCGAGGGCGGACCGCGCCTGGCCAGCGGCGCGTCCGGCAACGCGGTCGGCATCATCAAGCCGGTGGTCTCGCGCCAGCCCTCGCGCCCGGAGGCGTTCTACCGGGAGGCCTTCGCGCATCTGTGCGAACGACTGGCCGATTCCCGACTCTCGGCCGCCTGCGAACTGCAGCGTACCGGCGCCCTGCAGCTGGTCCGCAAGCCGTTTCCGGATCGACCCGGCGCCGAGGCGATCGATGCCGCCGAGGCCAGCCGGCGTGCCGGACTGTGCCTGCCGGCCCCGGCGCTGGCGTTCGAGCGGGGTGCCTGGTTGCGTCCCGCCGCCCTGTGCCGTGCCCTGATCGAACCGCTGGAGATCGATCTTTTCCTGGGGACGTCGCTGAGCGATCTGGTCCGGCGTCCCGGCGGCTGGGAGCTGACGCTTGCCGACGGCTCGATGCAACATGCCGAGCAGGTCGTGCTGGCCAGCGGACCGGCGGTGACCGAGCTGACGATGTGCTCGCACCTGCCGATCACCGCGGCGCGTGGGCAGATGGATCGCTTCGCGCTCGGTGGACTGCCACGTCCGCTGACCGTGCTCACCGGACGTAGCTGGATGATTCCGGACGGCGATGCGGTATGGGCGGGGGCGACCTACGGGCGGGACGATACCGATGACGCCGTGCGCGAGCGGGATACCGCTCACAACCGCGCAGCGTTGGACGCGCTGTCCGGCACGACGGCGGGCGAGGCGCTGACCTCCTGCGCCGCCGTTCGCGCCACCCTGCCTGATCGTCTGCCCTGCGTGGGGCCCATCACCGATCCGGTACGGCAGGACGACGGCGACGGACTATCGGTGCTGACCGGGTTCGGCTCCCGCGGCATCGTCACGACCGCGTTCTGCGCCCGGATGCTGGCCGACTACCTGTGCGGAGACGCATCGTCGCTGCGGCGCTGGCACGACCTGCTGTCCCCGCAGCGCTTCGCGAAGCCGCCGCCGAACTAGTGAAGCGGTTGGACCAGCACCCAGGGCGCGACCACCACGCAACGGAACGATGGCTCGCTCTTGACCCAGGCCCGTGCATCGTCGTCACTGGCCCGCACCAGCTGACCGGCCTCGACCAGCCGGCCGATGGAAGCGGCGTCGTCCGCCGCCATCGATTGGGCGACCGCGATCAGATCGGTGGCCGGGGATGCCACCACGACCACGCCTCGCGCGAAATGACGGGCCAGTTCCTGCCACGTCAGGATGCCCCAGGCGTCCTCGGGGTCGACGGCGACGCCATCGGCTGCCGCCGGGTCGCTCGGGTAGCTCGAATCGCTCATGCCAGCCCGTCGCCCGGGTTTCAGCCCGGACGCCGCATGTCGGCGATGAACTGACCGGAGCGCTCTATCGACTGGTTCATCTGTGCGGTCAGCCGATCGATGTCGCCTTCCAGTGCGGTGAACGTGCCCCGCAGCGAGCCGACCGCCTGCGCGTTCAGGTTGTGCTTTAGAAAGAGCACGTTGTCCAGCAACCGGCCCAGCACCGGCTGCATGCTCTGCTCGGCAGCCTTCATGCTGGCCAGCATCTCGCCGTACCGTTCCTGCGTCTCGCGAAGACGCGCTTCACTGTCGCGCCTGAGCGAATCGTCGGTGTACTGACGAATCTCCTTCTTCCACTCGCTGAACAGGTCGTCGGCCACGTCCTCGACATCGTCGATGCGATCGCTCACCTCCTGCGCGGCGCCCTCGGCGTCCTCGTACTCGTCGTTGAGCCGGTCGTAGGCCTTCTTCAATCCGGTTTCCTCGATGTTGACCACCGTGCCGAACTGCTCGAGCGCATCGCGAAACTGCTCGCGCGCCTCTTCCTGCGACGTGCGCGCCTTGCCGACGTCCGACACCAGGATGTCGCTCTTGTAGATGTCGAACTTCTCCTTCAACCCGTACTCGATCGAGGAGCAGCCGCTCAGCGCGAACGCCAGCGCGAGCAGCAGCCAAGGAAGCGATCGGGACACGGACCGGACAGGCACCGGCATCACGGGGGTTGCCATCATCACGGGTAGAGAGCGGGTGCGCCGACTTCCTCGTGCAGCTGGTTGGCCACCGCCTGATCGATGCCCAGTCCCTTGCACAGCGCATCCAGATAGCGCGCCTCGGCCTGGTTGTCCAGATCGATGGCGAGCAGCGATACCAGGTACACCTGCTGCTCCAGACCTTGCGGAACGCTGCGCGCGAACGCATCGACATCCAGCGGCGCAGCCATCTCGCGACGCACGAAGGCCAGTTCCTGCTCGTCGACCTCACCCAGCTTGCCGACGATCCTGTCCCGCTCGGCATCGTCCACGGCACCGTCCGCCTTGGCGGCGTTGATCATCGCGCGCACCAGCAGTTCGGCCTGCTGCTCCTGCTCCGGATCGGCGGAAGGCGCCTGCTGCGCGATCCCGCCATCCGGACGCTGCTGCCCCATCGCCGCACCCAGCAGGCTGCCCAGCCCGCCGCCGCTGGAGGGAGTGCCGCCGAGCATGCCGCCCAGCAACGAACCGATGCCGCCGCCACCCGCCGCCCCGCCGCTACCGCCCAGTTGACCGAGCAGCCCGCCCAGGCTGGCACCGGCGGCGCCTCCGCCCGCGCCGCCGCCCGCCAGTCCGGCCAGCAGACCGCCCAGTCCGCCACCTCCACCGCCACCGGCCGGCGCACCGCCGCCGAGCGCGCCGCCCAGCAGCGAGCCGAGCAGGTTGCCGTTGCCACGCCCACCCCTCATGGCGTTGGAAAGCAACATCTTGCCGAGCATGCCGACCAGGTTCATCGCGTTCGAGTCCGTAAAGGTGAGGAGCCGCGAATGGTAGCACCGGGGGGTGGTAGGCTCCGCGGCGCCCCTCGTCGCCGGCCGAAACTGCATGGACACGATTCGCAACGCGATCCGGACGATTCCCGACTTTCCCAAGCCGGGCATCCAGTTCCGCGATGTCACCACGCTGTTCAGCGATGCGCGCGCGTTCCGCACCGCCATCGACTTGATGCTGCACCCCTGGGCCGGCACGCGCGTCGACAAGGTGGTCGGACTGGAGGCGCGCGGCTTCATTCTCGGCGGCGCCGTGGCGCACCAGCTCTCGGTGGGCTTCGTGCCGATCCGCAAGGCGGGCAAGCTGCCCGGCCCGCGCCTGTCGGAGGCCTACACGCTGGAGTACGGCGAAGCGACGATGGAGCTGCACGAAGGCGCGATCGAGGACGGGGAGCGCATTCTGCTGCTCGACGACCTGATCGCCACCGGCGGCACCTGCGAGGCGGGCGTGTCGCTGATCCGGCGCCAGGGGGGCGTGATCGTGGGCGCCGGCTTCATCATCGACCTGCCCGCGCTGGGCGGACGGCAGCGCATCGAGGCACTGGACGTGGACGTGCACGTGCTGTGCGAGTTCGACGGGGACTGAGACCCGGCGCTCAGCGCCTCGCCCCCGCATCGCCCCCGCATCGCCCCCGCATCGCCCCCGCATCGCCCCCGCATTGCCCGCCGCATCACCCGCCGCCAGCGCCCGCCGCCAGCGCCTGACGGCGAGAGCGTTCCACCACCCGGCGCACCGCCTGCACGGTGAGACGTTCGCGCTCCCCGGCCGCGCTGGCGAGCGCATCGCCGATGCTCACCAGGGGTCGCAGCCTTTCCAGCGTCCGGGGTCCGATCCCGCTGACGGCCAGCAGGTCGTCCACCGACAGGAACGGCCCCTGCGTGTCGCGGTAGGCCACGATGGCGGCGGCCTTGACGGCGCCGATGCCCGGCAGTGCGGCGGCCATCTCGTCGGCCGTGGCCCGATTGATGTCCAGCCGGAGCCCGTCATCCATCGCCTCCCCCGGCCCGTCGGCCGCGTGCGGGGCGGATGCGTGGAACAGCATGGCCAGCATGAGCAGCCAGTGCCGCGCGCCGCGTCTCAGCCGACGCTGAAGCGGCGAAGGAGACGGCGACAGCGACGCCGACGGGGCGATCGTGTGAAAGGCGGGGCGTACGGCGACATCCATGTCGTCCTCCGGATCGATGGTCGTGTCGGACCACGATCGGGCAGCCGGCGCACGCGGTCAAGCGCGGGACGCGACAACTGTAGGCAAGGACAGCACTCAGTCGGCCCGCAGGCGCGTATCGAGTTCGTCCACCACCGGCGCCCAGGAACCGTCGCGCGCGATCGCCTCGCGCAGGAACGAGGCCTGCGCGTCGGACCACAGGGTCGCCTCAGCCAGCTTCATGGCCGGTGGAATCGGTTCGGCCGACGCCACGAAGGCGTCGATATCGCGATCCGACGAGGGCAGACCGAGTTGAGCGAACAGCGTGTTCATGTCCGGTGTGACGGAAACTGGCATGAAGGATCTCCGGCAAGACGTGGGCTGCCTTTGTAGCCATGTGCGCCGCAAGGACGATTCCTCGACGTGCCGCTTGTAAAATGACCCTGCGTCTCCTTGCGCACGCCAACGCCGAATCCTTCGCATGTGGTCACTCCTGTACGTCTTCGGTGCTCTGGTGCTGGCGGGTGTCACGTTCGCACCGGTCACCAACCTGCGGCACTGGCTGGTCCGCGGCAACGACTTCCCCCGGCTGCAGTACAGCGCCGCGATCGTGCTGATGCTGGTCGTCGGCGCGACGTGGCAGGGCTCGCCCACCGCGCCCTCGCCCGTCTGGATGGCCTTGCTGGTCGCGGCGCTCGGCTATCAGCTCTACTGGATATGGCCCTACTGCACCGCCCACCGTCACGAAGTGCGCACCGCCTCCTCGGTGGACATCGCCGAACGGCCGTCGATCAGGATGCTGACCAGCAACGTGCTGATGGAGAACCGCGACAGCGCGGCGCTCATCGAGCACGTGCTCGACCTGCGTCCGGACCTGCTGGTGACGCTGGAATCGGATGCGTGGTGGCAGGAGCGCCTGGATGCCGCGCTGACGGACTGGCCGCACCGCGTCGCCTGCCCGCTCGACAACCGCTACGGCATGCACCTGTATTCCCGGCTGCCGCTGGACGAGGCTCACGTGGACTACCTGGTCGACGACGAGATCCCCTCGATCTCGGCGCGCTTCGAGCTGGACGGCCTGCCGATCCGTTTCCACGCCATTCATCCCACGCCGCCGGCACCGGGCGAGAGCCCCGATTCGGTCGATCGCGACATCGAACTGCTGACCCTGGCCGATTCGCTGCACGATTCCGACGAACGCATCATCGTCACCGGGGATCTCAACGATGTCGCCTGGTCACGGACCACCCGTCTGTTCCGCCAGCGCAGCCGACTGCTCGATCCACGGGTCGGTCGCGGCATGTTCAACACCTTCCACGCGGACTGGTGGTGCTTTCGCTGGCCGCTGGACCATTTTTTCGTGTCCGGGCACTTCGTGATGGTCTCCATGCATCGCCTGAGCAACATCGGATCCGACCACTTTCCGGTGTTCGTCGAACTGCGCCTGCTGGCCAGCGAGGATCAGGTGCCGCACCTGGACCACGAACTGGATACCGAGCTGGAGGAGGACACCAGAAGGAGCGCCGAAGGAAGGCAGGTCACCCCGCCGTCGGTGCGGACCAGAAAGGGGCCGAACGGTGCCGGCGCGATCGCCGCTCGACGGACCAGCCCCGCGTGAGCGAGCACGATCACCCGCCGCCCACGGTCCGCGATCCGACCGAGGCGCCCTCGCTGAGCCGGGCGTTGCGCGATCGCTGGCAGGCCGAGGCGGGGCGGTGGACCACCGTCGGCGAGATCGTGCTGACCGAGACCCGGCTTGCAGGCACCAGCGCGGTGGCCTTGCTGGGCATCGCCCTGGCGATCGCGGTGCTGGCGCTGGTGTGCTGGCTGCTGTTCATGACGCTGGTCACGATCGGGCTCGTGGCACTCGGTCTCGGCCCGGCCGGCGCGCTGGGACTCGTGCTGGGCATCCATCTGCTCGCGGTGCTCTGTCTGGCGCTGCTGGCACGTCGGCTGCTGCCCAATCTCAGGTTCGAGCACACGCTCGATGCGCTGGGCCGATCGCGCCGTCGACAGGCCCGTCCGGCTCCGGATGGACATCGAGGCGAAGCGGGCACCGGTCCTGCCGAGGCGCCTGACCGGGTACCACCGGCGCCGCCGGCCTGACCCACGACCTGCCCGCCGCCGGCACGCGCCTGCAACATCTGCAACCGTTACCGGGATAGCGCAAAACGGCTCATGCTCGCCGTCTCGCCCACCTGTCAGATCCCTCACGGACCACTCATGGCAAACGCTTCCGACCGCACCCGACACGCCCCCGCCGACGAGGCCGACCTGGACGTCCCGTCCCGCGACCGGGTGGCCGTCATCGACGAACACCTGGCCAACGGTATCGATCGCGCCAGCGACAGCGCTCAGAATGCGGTCACCGCACTGGAGGAACGCAGTCGCGCGGCGATCGAGACGGCACGGCGAACGGCCGACGAGGCACGGCGCTCGCTGGAGCGCCTCGAGCGCGAGGCCGGCGGTCATGTCGAGCGCACCAGCGATGACGTAGTGGCCTTGATCCGCGAGAAGCCGATGCAGGCCGCCGGCATCGCGTTCGCCGCCGGCGTGCTGACCACGCTGATCCTGCGTCGCTGAGCGTCTCGCGCCCGAACGGGCCGATCGTCCGATGAGATCGGGCGCACATCGAAGGCTGGCGCGCCTGGACGTGCAGCTGGCCATCGATCGCCTGCGCGTGCGTCAGAGTTCCACCGCGCTGTCGGCGAGTGCGGCACGCACCCTGACCCACCCGATCGCGCTGGTCGTGCCGTTCGCGGCCGGTGCGCTCGGCACCGCCCTTCTGGATCGACGGCCCGCGGTCGAGCCGACCGGCACATCGCCTCCGGCACGCCGACGCGCCGCTTCGGGTACCGGCGTGTTCCGTCTGGCGCGAAGCGCCGTCAGGGCCTGGGCGCGCACCCGGGTGGCGCGCGAGGCGCTCGCCCCGCTGCTGCGCTCGATGCTGGACACCCGCGACGATCCGATCGGTCGTCAGGACATCAGCCGCTGACGGGCAGCGAACCGGTGCCGGCCACGACACCGCTCGGCGCCGCCCCGTCCGATCGTACCGGCGGCCGCCAGTTCGCGCTGCGGATCACCAGCAGGATGGCCAGCTGCGTGCCGAAGATCAACGACCCGAACCAAAGATGAAGCGGCTGCGCGAACACCGGCAGGTGCAGGCGGTCCATGCTCATGCCGACCGCGACCGTGCCCAGCATCAGCCCCACCAGCGCCACGTTCAATCCGCGCAGCACACCCGAGCGACTGGTCGACAGCACCGACCAGGCCAGCCAGGCGGTCAGGGCGAGCAACGGCGCCGCCAGCCACTTGTGCACGGAGAAGGTCAGCGGCAGGCTGCCGATCCACAGGTGCCTCTCCACCTCCACGGCGGCCCTCGACAGATGATCGACCGCCTCGCGCACCTGGGTGCCGATCACCAGCTGCACCAGCCCCAGCGCCATCGCGGCGTACAGGGCCAGGATGATGCCGCGCGGCAGTGCCCGGATCGCATCGGCATCGATCCGCGGACGCACGGCCACCACCGCGGCCGCGATCATCAGCCCGACGATGACCTGCGCGAGCAGCATGTGCACCGTGATCATGCCCGGCTCCAGGTTGCTGGCCACCACCCGCGAGCCCAGCCAGCCCTGCACGCCGACCAGCACGAAGGCGATCAGGGACAACGGAAAGACCCCGCTCACGCGCCGGCGCAGCGGCAGCGAGGCGATCAGCGTCACCAGGATGGTGAACCCGGTGAACACGCCGAGCAGGCGGTTGAGGTACTCCGTCCAGGTCTTGACCACGTTGAAGGTGGTGTCCGCATAGCCCCGGTCGGCGTAGACGCTCTGGTAATCCGCAGGAAGCTGGGAGACGTGGGTGGGCGGAATCCACTGCCCGAAGCAGGTCGGCCAGTCCGGGCACCCCATGCCGGCGCCGGTGGCCCTGACCACGCCGCCGACCAGGATCAGTGCGTAGATGGTCGCCACCGTGGCGAGTGCGAAGAAGGTGTACCGCCGGATGGCGTGGTCGGTGGAGCTCATGGGGGCGATGATACGGCTGTCGGACGAAGCGATCCTGGTCCGATACGCGTTCGCTTCATCGGCAGTTCTGATTCCTCGGTGCCCGGGCCGTCACTCAGGCCAGCCCCGCCAGTCGCAGACCGGCGGCGAAGGCGAGCAGGCAGCCGCCCAGGTTGAGCACGACGTTGGCGACGGCGGCGAGCGCGCCGCGTTGCCGGTACTGACCCCGCGTCTGCCAGGCGAAACTGGAAAAGGTCGTGAATCCGCCGCAGAAGCCGATCAACAGGATCTCGGCGACACTGCCCGACGGCAGCACCACGAGCACCGTCGCCGCGCCCAGCAGCAGGCTGCCCGCCAGGTTCACCCACAGGGTCGCCAGCGACCAGCGAAGCGCACGCTCGCCGACCAGCAGTTCGCTCACCGCGTGGCGCGCACAGGCGCCCAGCCCGCCGCCCGCGGCCAGCAGGAACGACAGCGCCGCATCGCTCACCGGTCGTCGTCCCGCCGATCGACCGGCGGGCCGGGCCCGGTGGCATCCGTGGCATCGCCTGGCGCACTGCCCGGCGCGTTGCCCAGTGCATTGCCCGTTGCATAACCCAGTGCGGCGGCGCCGATGCCGGCCAGGATCTCGATTCCGGCCGCGCCGAGCCCCTGCCAGGCGCCGGCCCCCGTCAGCAGGGTGTGCACCTGAGCGGCGAACAGAGAGAAGGTCGACAGGCCGCCACAGAAGCCCGTTGCCGCGAACGGCAGCCAGCCGTCGATCCGACCCGATCGCGTGCCGTACAGCAACCCGATCGTCAGACAGGCGATCACGTTGACCGTGAAGCTGTCGGTCGTCAGGGAACCTGCTGGCCAGCCGGGAGCGATCGCGTCCCGCAGCAACGAGCCGAGCAGGCCGCCGCAGAAGACTGCCACGTAGTTCATCGATGTCCCCGGGCCCGTGTCACTCGTGCGATGCCGACGCGCCGGCAAGCGTCCGGCGAAGTCGCCCAAGCGTAGAGGCATTTGCCGGCTTCGGCACCGAGGCAGCGACGATCGATGCGGAACCGAAGTCATCCGATCCGATCTCATCACGACATGCAACCGACCCTCGCACGCCACACCCTGCTCGCCCTGCCCTGTCTGGCCGCGCTCGCGTTCGCCCCACCGGCGCCAGCCGCCTGCCCGGTCGAGCCGCGCTTCCCGGATGCCACGCTGTCCGATTGGCAGCAACGCGAATTCCAGGGCCGCACCGACTACACGCTGCAGGACCAGGATGGCCAGCGGGTGCTCGTCGCCACCGCCGACGGTTCGGCCTCGGTGCTGTATCGCGAACGCGAGATCGACGTCGTCGAACGGCCCATCCTGCAATGGAGCTGGTCGGTGGACGATATCTTTGAAGACATCCGCGAGACCACGCGGGCCGGGGACGACTTTCCCGCCCGGCTGTACGTGGTCGTGAAGACCGGGCTGTTCCCGTGGAACACGCTCGCGCTGAACTACGTCTGGGGCTCGCAGGTCGAGGCGGGCACCGACTGGCCCAGCCCCTACACCGACAAGTCGCACATGATCGCGGTGCGGGCCGGGCGCGAGCAGGCCGGGCGGTGGGTGTGCGAGTCACGCGACGTGGTCGCCGATTTCCAGGCAGCGTTCGGCATCTCGATCGAGCGCATCCAAGGCTACGCGGTGATGGTGGACGGCGACGACGGCGGACGCCGTGCGCGGGCACGCTTCGGCGACATCGCCTTCGTGGCGCGCGGGGCGAGCGGCGAGTAGCGGATTCGAAGGCCGGCCCGGTCGCTTCGCTACACTCGGGTGCCTTCCGAACCGTTGCCGACCCGTTCATGGACCGACGCGACTTCCACCGGGTTACCACCCGCCTGTGCGCGAGCCTGCTGGCCGCCGCTCCGGGCATCACCCTGGCCGATGCCGTGCCGATGCCGCGCACCCGGTTGGTCCTGCCCGCCGGCGAGCGGTTCACCGAGGATCGGCTGGCGATCGGCGAGGCCTGGATCTTCAACTACCCCTACCGGACGACGCCCTGCTTCCTGGTGCGCCTGCCGGAACCGGACATCGACGGCGAGCACATTGTGGCCTTCTCGGCGATCTGCAGCCACAAGCTGACGCACCCCAGTCGTCCCATCAGCCACATCGCGTATCGCGATCGGCCGGTGCGGTTCACCGATGCGAACGGCGAGCAGCACGAGCGCGCTCACCTGATCAGTTGCTGCTCGGAACGCAGCGTCTACGACCCGGCCGCCGGTGCACGGGTCCTGGCCGGCCCTGCCCGGGCGCCGCTGGCACGTATCGCGCTGGAGCTCGAAGCGGGTGAGCTGCTGGCGACCGGCAGCACCGGAGCGGATCGATACGAGGACTTCCTGGATGCCTTCGGCTTTCGGCTGGCGTTGGAACACGGTACCAGCGACGTGCGTCGTCGCGCGGGCGCGGACACGGTGGTGGAACGCGCCGCGCAGTTCTCGGCACAGACGATCCGATGCTGAGCGCAGGCCGTGAACCCCAGGCCCGTCGATTCGCGATCGCTTCGTCAGCTCAAGCGGTTGCCGCTGGTCAGTGCCATCGATGCGCGGCGCTGGCGTACGCTGGCGCCGCATATCGGCACCCTGACCCTGTGGGCCGGCGAGACCCTTTTCCACGCTGACACCTCTTCGCAGACTCTGTTCCTGGTGATCAAGGGCGAGCTGGGACTGGACATGCCCTGGCCGGGCTCGGCCGCCGGTCTTCGCCTGCAGACGCGCGGTCCGGGGCAGACGGCGGGGGATTTCGCACTGCTGAACGCCAGTCGCCATCTGGTCACCGCCGTGGCGACCGTGCCGACCCGGGTGGCGACACTGCCCGGTTCGGCGCTGGAGCTGCTGACCGACATCGAGCCTGCCATCCTCGCCCACGTTTACGACACCGCCGCCGAGCTGTCCAGGCGGGTCACGCTGGCGCGACTGTTTCTCGACCTGTTCGGCGAGGTGGCCCCCCGGACCATGCAGGCCCTGCTGGTGGCCACCCGGGTCAGGCAGTACCGCAGCGGAGAGGTGGTGTTCCGTACCGGCGAGGCACCGGACGGCCTGCACTTCGTGGTGTCCGGCCGGGTGGTGGTGGAGCGCGCGGAGCCGATCGGGGAACGCCGCCGTGTCGCCGAGCTGCGGGCGCCGGCCACGGTGGGCGAGCTGGCGCTGCTGTCGGACGGGGTGCGCAGTGCCGATGTCATCGCGGCGCGTGAATCGACCCTCGGTCTTCTGCCGCACGAGGCGTTCCAGAGTCTGGTGATCCCCGATGCTCGCCTGCTCGGCTCGTTGACCAGGTTGCTGGTGCGTCGCCAGCTGGATGCGGCCGGGGAACCGGGGCAGCGCTCGAAGGTCGTCCCCGACCGCACCTTCGCCATCCTGCCCCTGCACGGGGACGTCCCGCTGCCGCGCCTGCTGCGAAGGCTCAAGCGGGAACTGCGCCGGCACGGCACCACCACGGTGCTGGACGCGGCGGGGTTCGATGTCCTGTACGGCAAGCCGGACACCGCGCAGACACCCTCGAGCGACCTGTTCGCCTCGGCGGTCACCGAGTGGCTGGACGACAAGGAAGCCCGTACCGAAACGATGCTCTACATCGGCAGCCCGAGCTGGGATGCCTGGACGCAGCGCATCGTCAACCGCGCCGATCGCATCCTGCTGGTCGCGTCGGCCACCTGCGAAGATGCGTCGCTGCGCGAGGCCGAACGACGGCTGATCGCCGCCTTCGAGGACACGCGGTGGACGCCGCGGCGCGACCTCTTGCTGCTGCACGCCGCCGACACCGATCGCCCGTCGCGCACCGAGCGCTGGCTGGCGCCGCGCACGATCGACGACTTTCACCACGTACGGCTCGACGATGCGAACCACATCGCGCGGCTGGCGCGCCGCCTGACCGGCCGCGCGCGCGGGCTGGTGTTCTCCGGCGGCGGCGCCCGGGGCTATGCCCACCTGGGCGTGCAACGGCTGATCGAGGAGCGCCGGGTGACCATCGATTGCATCGGCGGTTCCAGCATGGGGGCATTGCTGGGCGCCGCCATGGCGATGGGACGCGATCACGCCTCGGTGATGGCGCTGTCGTCACGCTTCGCCAGCCGCCGTGCGCTGTTCGACTACACCCTGCCGATCGTGTCGCTGATGGCCTCGGCCAAGCTGTCGCGCTTCTGCCGCGAGGTCTACGGCCAGACCCGCATCGAGGATATGTGGATGCCGTTCTTCGCCGTGTCCTCGAACCTGGCCAACGGGCAGCCGGTGGTGCACGATCGCGGACCGCTCTGGCAGGTGGTGCGCAGCAGCATCTCGCTACCCGGACTGTTCTCGCCGGTGCCCACCGCCGGCGGGGACCTGCTGATCGACGGGGCGGTCCTCGACGGCTTTCCGGTGCACACCATGCTGGAGCGGCTGGGCGGCCAGGCCGAGCTGATCGGCGTGAACGTCAGCCACGTGCCCGAGCGGTTCGTACGCTTCGGGTTCGGCAGTTCGCTGTCCGGCTGGCGCGTGCTGTGGTCGCGCCTGTCCCCGTTCAGCCAGCGGATCGACGTACCGCGCCTGGCCGAGACGCTGCTGCGGGCCACCGACATCAAGGATCTGGAGCGCCTCGGGGAGCGCCGCGAACGCATCGACGTGCTGATCGAGCCCGACGTCTCGAACTGGTCCCTGCTGGATTTCAAGCACTTCGCGCTGATCAGCGAGGTCGGCTACCGCGAGGCGCGGCGGGTGTTCGACGCGCATCCGTCGCTGGCGTCGCATCACAGTACCGGCAAGCGGGACTGAGCGCCGCCGGCGTCGTTGCGACCTGGTTCGAAGCTTCGGTCGTGGTGCCATCAAGTTACGAGGCTGCGCGCCACTAGCCGTTGCATGAGCGTTGCCCTCCTGTCGTTTCCCGAATCCGATGCACCCAGCGAGGTCGAGCCGTCGACAAGCCACCCGGCGCGTGACCGGACGAGCGTGGACGAGCCGAGGGAGCGCCCGCAGCGCGTCACCGCCGTGCTGCTGGTGGATGACGACGTGGCCTATCGCATGCTGTGCCAGCGATACCTGAAGCGCGATCCGAAGACGCGATACCGGGTCGACACGGCCAGCAGCGCCGCCGAGGCCGCGAAACTCGATCTGGCGCACTACGATTGCGTGCTGGTCGACTATTTCCTGCCGGACGGGACCGGAACCGAATTGATCGAGCGCTGGCGCGCCAGCGGGCAGAGCGACATGCCGCCGGTGATCGTGATGTCCGCCGGCGGGGGCGAGCGGGCCGCCATCGACGCGGTGCGCACGCATGCCATCGACTATCTGGCCAAGGCCGACATGACGCCCGGCTCGCTGCAGCGCTGTGTCGGCAATGCCACCGAGAAGGGCGAGCTGCGACGCGAGGTGCGATCGCGGCAGACCCAGCTGGCCCGTGCGCACGCGGCGCTGGAGAAGCGCGCGATCGAGATCCAGCGGTTCTACCACACCGTTTCGCACGAGATGAAGACGCCGCTCAGCGCCACCCGCGAGTTCGTCTCGCTGGTAAACGACGGCGTCGCCGGCCCGGTGACCGAACGGCAGGGCGAGCTGTTGCGCTACGCGCTCGAAGGTTGTGACCAGATGACGCGCCAGTTTCACGACCTGATCGACATGACGCGCCTGGACACCGGCAAGCTGCGCCTGGAACCGGCGCCGCTCGAGGTGGCTGCGTTGCTGGCCCGCTGCATCGCGATGCTCGCCGGCAAGGCCGCCGAGAAGTCCATCGCGCTGGAGACGCGGCTGGCCCGAACGCTGCCGATGGTGCATGCGGATGCGGGCCGAATCGTCCAGGTGCTCACCAACCTGCTGGGGAACGCGATCAAGTTCACCCCCGCGAACGGTCGCGTACGGGTGCGGGCAAGGGTTCGTGCGGCCGATCGGCCCGATGCCGGGCGCATCGAGTTCTGCGTGACCGATAACGGCTGCGGCATCGCCAAGGGGAGCCAGGCGTTCGTGTTCGACCGGCTTTACCAGACCACCCGCGAGGCCTACGACACCAAGGACACCGCCGATGGACTGGGTCTGGGGCTGAGCATCTCGCGCGAGATCGTGCGGGCGCACGGCGGTGAACTGCGCGTGTACAGCCGTCTCGGCACGGGCAGTACGTTCCAGTTCACGTTGCCCGCCATGCAGGAAGGCGTCACCGACGCCGATACCCGCTCCGAATAACGAGGTTCCGAAGAGAACACGATGATGACCAGCCTGCTGTTGGTAGAAGACGATCCGAAGATTTCGCTCGCGTTGCGCATCCGGCTCGAACACGAGGGCTACACGGTGCACCACGCCCCCGATGCCATCACCGCGATGGGCGAGGCGGTTCGCCATCGGCCCGATGCCATCGTGCTGGACATCAACCTGCCCGGAGGCGATGGATTCCTGGTCGCCGAACGGCTGCGATCGAATCCGGTCACCGCCGACTGCCCGCTGGTGTTCATCACCGCCAGCAAGCTGCCGGGCCTGGCGGATCGTGCCCGTGCGGTCGGCGCGGAATCGTTGATCGAGAAACCGTTTTCGGCGGCCCAGCTCACCGACGCACTGGATCAGGCGATCAACGGTGCGCAGCATCAGGCAGCCTGAGGTCGGCGTGAACGGTACCGTCACGCCCGCCGAACTGGCCCGGCTGCGGCACGATCTGGAAGGGCCGCTCGCGGTGTTCGACGGCTTTCTGGGCGAGCTGGACGAGACCGTCGAGGAGCTGGCCGGCCTGGGCCACCCGATCGACGCCGATACGCTCGCCCGACTGCTGGACGACGACCTGCGCCCGTGCCTGAGCTGCCTGAAGAGCGCCCTGGAACGGCTGCGCACCACCGTGGGCACGCTGGAGCGGTGCGACCCCGAAGCCGACCCCGGCGTCGAAGCCGCGTGAGCGCCCCGTGCCGACACCATCGCCTGGCCGGTCGCCGACGGTGAGCCGCCGCGAAAGCACGGCCGACCTGGTGCTGGTCGACGATGACGAACTGGTCCATCTGTTCGTCGGACGCCGCCTGCGCCGCACGGCCCTGGAACTCGAGGCGTTCACCGATCCGGAGCGTGCGCTCGAGTGGTTGCGGGCGCATCGTCCGCGCCTGCTGATGCTCGATCACCGCATGCCCGTGCTGAGCGGTCTGGAGCTGCTCGACGCGCTCGGCGGCCCGGCACTCGCCGCGCAGCGCACCCTGCTGTGCACCGCCGCCAGCGGTGCTGCGGAGCTTGAGCGGCTGAAGGGTCTGGAAGGACTGACGATCGTGGAGAAATCGACCCTGCTGGACCGACAGCGCTTCCTGTCGCTGCTGGGACTGCCCGACCCGGCGATATCGCCGGTCGACGATCAATCGAGCCGGGTGAACAGATCCTGCAGCAACGGATCGGCATCGACCAGCTCCGGGGCGGTGTAGCCGGCCGCGTTGGACATGTCGGTTTCCGCACCGGCTTCCAGCAGCGCCTCGACCAGATCGTGACGCTGCGCCACGGTGGCGTGGTGCAGGGCGGTATTGCCGCTTTCGTCCGCCTGGTCCACCGCTATGCCCTCGATGGCCAGCAGGCGGAGCGTGACCTCCAGGTGACCGTTCTCGACGCCGCGCATCAACGGCGTGAACCCGTAGATGTCGACAGGATCCGGATCGGCCCCGGACTCGAGCAGCCAGTCGACCATCGATTCGAAGCCACGCGCCGCAGCGATGGTCAGCGCCGTCCAGCCGTTGCTGCCGACGTCATCGAGCGCCGCACCCTGTTCGTGCAGCCAGCGCGCCACGTCCAGTTCCTCGCCCAGCGCGGTGAACATCATCGCCGTGCCGCCGGTGATGGTGCGCGCTTCGAGCGAGGCGCCGTTGTCCACCAGCGCCTGCGCCAGCGGCAGGTCGTCGGTCTTGGCCGCGACCATCAACGCCGACTTGCCATTCTCGGCGGTGCGCGACGCCAGCTCCATTCGCGGATGGTCGGCGATCAGGCTGCCCAGTTGCACCGTGTCGTCCCGGGCGATGGCGCGCTGCCAGCGCTGACGCAGCGCATCGACGGTGGCCAGCGCTCGCGCGCCGTGCGTCCCGCCCCCCTCCCTCGGCAGGTTGGCGGCGACTGCCGGTCGCGGATCGGCGGCACCATGGGCACTGACCACCAGCGAAGCGAGCAGCATGGCGATCGGCGATGACGGATTGACACCTCGACGCCCCGGCTCGCACCCGTCGATATCGACGAGGTGCAAGGCTCGGTAGTGTTCAGGCCCGAGCTCCTTCATGACTGACACGTTCCCCGATACGAGACCGATACTGGCACATGTGGCCCAGCCACGGTTCGCGACCGGTTCCGGGCCATCAAGACGATACGTCACGGCGGCGCCGATGCGCATCGGAAAAGGCTTCCTCGGGTGCATAGCGACCGGTCAGCCGGATGAGAGTATCGCGCCGCACCGCCTCGTCCAGCAACCCCTTCAGCCCGATCCGGTGCGCATCGCCCAGCGGAACGCGTTGCTGCCACAGCAACCGACAGTACTCGTCGCCGATGAACAGCGACAGGGTGGGCCCGGCAACCAGCAGTTGCAGCGTCTCGAACTGTCCGCTGGCGTGACCGGTCAGGAACAACAGCGAGGCGTTCAGCGCTTCTCCGGGCGTGCGGATGTCGACGTCCAGCTCGAACACCGTGCCGTGCTCGTGCTCGTGCAGGTCCGCCTCGAACTGCACCGCGAACGGGCCGCCGGCGAGCGCGGGAACGCCGTCGGTTCCGGGCCGAAGGCAAGCCGAACCCGGAGGAACCACCACGAACAGGCCCGCGGACCAGCGCCCGTCGTCCAGGCGCACCGGCACGCAGGTCGCCGTCAGGGCCGCCTCGTGCATGGCGACCATCACGTCGTCCGGAAAACGGCCGTCCCTCGAGGAGGACCGGCCGGCGCCCGGGTCGTCCGTGCTCAGTGGATCGGTTCCGCGCGCGCCCGAGGATCGGGCCGATTGCCGGAGGCCGGCAGCACCTCGCCGCGGCTGGCCATCTGCTCGTACCACAGGTCATGATGCTGGCGGGCCCACTCCTCGGAGACGTAGCCGGTGGACATGCCCTCGAACGCCCCTTCGGTGCCGGCGGTCCCGATGTAGATGTGCCCGAGCGCCACGGCGGTCCACAGGATGGCCACGATGGCGTGAATGATGTGCGCCTGCTGCATCTCGGCTCGACCGAGACCGTCGAACAGCGCGACGAGCTGACCGGGCAGCAGGTGCGCATACTTGGGACCGACCAGCAGGATGCCGCTGACCACCACCGCTCCGCCTCCGACCACCAGCAGCCAGAACCACAGCTTCTCGCCGGCGTTGAACCGCCCGGCCGAAGGGTGCGAATCCTTGGAGAACATCCCGCCGCCCGCCTTCAGCCACGCCAGGTCGACCTTGTTCGGGAAGTTCGACCAGACCCACAGCACGATCATCAGCGCGATGCACACCGAGAACAGCGGTCCGATGACGTTGTGCACCTGGATCGACGCCTGCGCCCAGGTCGCGAACCCGGCCTTGCCCAGCAGCGGGATCAGCAGCTCGCGCCCGATCAGCATCGACAGGCCGGTCACCGCCAGCGCGATGAAGGTGACCGCCGTGGTCCAGTGCAGCAGGCGGTTGAACCAGCTCCAGCGCGGCACACGTCGACCGGACAAGGGCCGATCGAGCTTCGCGCGGCCGAAGATCAGGTGGTAGAGGACCAGGATCACGGCCATGACGACGATCGTCCACGGCAGCAGCTGCGCGATCGCGCCGCTTCTGAACTGTTGCCAGGCGGAGGCGGAGCGCTGCACCAGCACGCCGACTTCCTGACCCTGCACGGTGGAGATGCCGGTGGCCCCCTCGCCGACGGCACGCCAGTAGTTCGAGCGCGGATTGCGCTCGCCGACGATGCCGCCCGTGATCTCCTCCTGCGCCTGCGCCTCCTGCCCGATCCAATGCAGCCCGTAGCTGCCCAGCGGCAGCGCGAACGACAGGGCCAGGGTCAGCAGGATGCTGTAGAGCCCGATGCGTCGACGCCGCGCCGGGTCCATCCGACCCTTCCGCCTGCCCGTTCGCTCGCCCGTCCGTCTTGCTGTGCCCATGATCGTGTCCGGTTCGGTCGTCGCGCTCTAGCGCGACTGGATGAGGTCGAAGCGTTCCTGCAGCACGGATGCCCGCGCCTCGACGGGCTGATCCATCAGCGGATCGGCCGGGCCGTCGTAGCCCCGCTCGGCGTGCTCGCCGGGAACGACCCAGTCGAGACAGCCGCCGAGCAGCAATGCCGCGCCGGCCGCGACCGCCAGTCGCGCCCCACGCCTCCCGCTGCACGACATGCCGCGATGGATGCTCACCCCTGCTCGTACGCGGTTTCCCAACCCCAGGTCTGCGGCCGTCCGCCGCGACGCAGCACGCGCTCGCGGTAGATGTCCGCCACCTCGTCACCGTCGCCGGCGATCAGCGCCTTGGTGGCGCACATCTCGGCGCACAGCGGCAGCTTGCCCTCGGCGATCCGGTTGCGCCCGTACTTCTCGTACTCCGCATCCGTGAGGTCGTCCTCGGGACCGCCGGCGCAGAAGGTGCACTTGTCCATCTTGCCGCGCGCACCGAACGCGCTCTGCTGCGGGTACTGGGGAGCTCCGAACGGGCAGGCGTAGAAGCAGTAGCCGCAGCCGATGCACAGGTCCTTGTCGTGCAGCACGATGCCGTCGCCGGTGGTGTAGAAGCAGTCGACCGGGCACACCGCCTGGCAGGGTGCGTCGGAGCAGTGCATGCAGGCGACCGAGATCGACTTCTCGCCCGGCTGACCGTCGTCGAGCGTGACCACCCGGCGACGGTTCACGCCCCACGGCACCTCGTGCTCGTTCTTGCAGGCGGTGACGCAGCCGTTGCACTCGATGCAGCGCTCGGCGTCGCAGAGGAATTTCATACGGGCCATGGGATATCTCTCCTGTCTGTCTCGAGTGCGCTCAGGCTGCCGTGATCTTGCACAGCGAGCATTTGGTTTCCTGCATCTGGGTCACCGAATCGTAGCCGTAGGTCATGGCGTGGTTGTTCGACTCGCCGCGCACGTACGGTGCCGATCCCTTCGGGTACTTGCCGAGCAGGTCCTCGCCCTCCAGGTGCCCGCCGAAGTGGAACGGCGTGAACACCACGCCGCGCGCCACCCGTTCGGTCACCATCGCCTTGATGTTGATCCTGCCGCCCTCGGGACCCTCCAGCCACACGTCCTGGCCGTCCGTGAGTCCGATGTCGTTGGCGTCCGCCGGATTGATCTCCACGAACATGTCCTGCTGCAACTCGGCCAGCCACGGGTTGGAGCGGGTCTCGTCTCCGCCGCCCTCGTACTCCACCAGCCGCCCGGACGTGTGGATCAGCGGAAACTCCTTCGAGTGATCGACGGCCTGGATCGATCCGTAGCGGGTCGGCAGCCGGTAGTGGCTCTTGCGATCCTCGTAGGTCGGGTAGTCCTCGACCAGATCGCGACGCGAGGTGTAGAGCGCCTCGCGGTGCACCGGCACCGGATCGGGGAAGGTCCAGACGACGGCACGCGCCTTGGCATTGCCGAACGGGGCGCAGCCGTGCGCGATGGCGACCCGCTGGATGCCGCCCGACAGGTCGGTCTTCCAGTTCTTGCCGTCGGCCGCGCCCTTCTCCTCGTCGGTGAGATCGTTCCACCAGCCCAGCTGCTTGAGCATGTCGGCGGTGAATTCCGGGTAGCCGTCCTCGATCTCGGCACCCGTCGACCAGCTGTCCTCGGCCAGCAGGTTCACGCCTTCGCGCTCGACGCCGAAGCGGGCACGGAAGCTCAGTCCACCCTCGGCGACCGGCTTGCTGGGATCGTAGAGGTTGGGCGTGCCCGGATGCCTCATCTCGGCGGTGCCCCAGCACGGCCACGGCATGCCGAAGTACTCGCCGTCCAGCGGGCCGCCCTTGGCTTGCAGCGTGACCGCATCGAAGGTGTGGCGGTGCTCCATGTGCGCCTTGATGCGTTCGGGACTCTGGCCGGTGTAGCCGACCGTCCACATGCCGGCGTTGAACTCGCGGGTGATGTCCTCGATCACCGGCTCGCCGTCCCGGACCTCGATGTTCTTGAACAGCTCGTCACCGAAGCCGAGCTTGTAGGCGAAGTCGTGCAGGATCACGTGATCCGGCTTCGACTCGAACAGCGGCTCTATGATCTTGTCGCGCCACTGGATAGAGCGGTTGGACGCGGTGACCGAGCCCGAGGTCTCGAACTGCGTGCAGGCCGGCAGCAGGTACACGCCGTCCTGACGATCCGGCATCACCGCCGAGACCGTCGGATAGGGATCGATGACCACCATCAGTTCCAGCTTCTCCATGGCCGCCTTCATTTCCGGGCCACGGGTCTGGGAGTTCGGCGCGTGGCCGTCGAGCACCATGACGCGGATGTTGTCGTTCTGCGCGATGTTGTCCGGATCCTCCAGCACGCCGTCGATCCAGCGCGAGACCGGCATGCCGGCAGTGTTCATCGGCGGTGTCCGCTTGTCTTCCGGACCTTCGTAGGCGGTCTGGTCGAAGCGGGCCTTGATCCATTCGTAGTCCAGGTTCCAGACCTTGCTCCAGTGCTTCCAGGAGCCTTCGGCCAGACCGTAGTAGCCGGGCAGCGTGTGCGACAGCACGCCCAGGTCGGTCGCACCCTGGACATTGTCGTGGCCGCGGAAGATGTTCGCCCCGCCACCGGACACGCCGATGTTGCCCAGCGCCAGCTGCAGCACGCAGTAGGCGCGCGTGTTGTTGTTGCCGATGGTGTGCTGGGTGCCGCCCATGCACCAGACGATCGTGCCCGGGCGGTTCTCGGCCATCGTTCGTGCGGCCTGCTCGAGCTGTGCACCCGGAATGCCGGTGACGCGCTCGGTCTCCTCCGGACCCCACTTGGCGACCTCCTGGCGGATGTCGTCCATGCCGTAGACCCGCTGGCGGATGTACTCGGCGTCCTCCCAGCCGTTCTCGAAGATGTGCCACAGGATGCCCCAGACCACCGGCACGTCGGTGCCCGGACGCATCTGGATGAACTGGTCGGAGTGGGCCGCGGTGCGGGTGAAGCGCGGATCGACCACGATCAGCTTGGAGCCGTTCTCCTTGGCCTTGAGCACGTGCTGCATCGCCACCGGATGCGCCTCCGCGGCGTTGGAGCCGATGAAGAACATCGCCTTCGAGTTCTGCATGTCGTTGTAGGAGTTCGTCATCGCGCCGTACCCCCAGGTATTGGCCACGCCGGCCACGGTGGTGGAGTGGCAGATGCGCGCCTGGTGATCGACGTTGTTGGTGCCCCACAGGGCCGCGAACTTCCTGAACAGGTAGGCCTGCTCGTTGTTGTGCTTGGCTGAACCCAGCCAATAGACCGAATCCGGCCCGGATTCCTCGCGCACCTTCAGCATGGTGTCGCCGATCTCGTCGACCGCCTGCTCCCAGGAGACCTGGGTCCACTGCCCGCCGACCAGCTTCATCGGGTACTTCAGACGTCGCTCGCCATGACCGTGCTCGCGCAGCGCCGCCCCTTTCGCACAGTGGGCGCCGAGGTTGATCGGCGACTTGTAATCCGGCTCCTGCCCGGTCCATACGCCGTTCTGCACCTCGGCGACGACGCCGCAGCCGACCGAGCAGTGGGTGCACACAGAGTGCACGGTCGTCGTCTCGACGCCCGCCTTCGCGTGCGAGGTGTCGGCCGCTCGCACCTTCCTGACCATGCCGGCACCGGCGGTCGCCAGCAGCGCGGCACCGCCGGCGCCCAGTCCGGAGTTGCGCAGGAAGGTGCGCCGATCGATCGCGCTGCCGAGCAGGCCCGCGGGTGCGGCTCCCGCCGGGTCGGACCGATCCGCTGACTGACCGGACTGGCGTCGCGTGAGTTTCATGGGGTATCTCCAGAGAGGATCCGGCAAGCGTCGGCGGATCGGTCGATCGCGGAATTCATGGCAGGGGCGGGCGCGCAGGTCAGGCCGTGCGGCGCTCGCTCAGGAGCGCGCCTTGGCGTAGTACTCGCGCACATGGTCGGTGAGCCGATAGCCGGCATCCTCCGCAGGCTTCGCCGCTACCGGATCGAGCGGTGCCGCGGCCGCCCGGGCCGCCGTGCCCACGCCGGCCGCGCCGCCGGCCACCGCCACCGCTGCACCCTGCAACAGTCCGCGCCGGCGAGCATCGATGAAGGCCGGCGGCTTCGCGGTGTTCGTGCTTTCGCAGGTTCGGTCGTCGCTCATCGGTATCTCCCGGGCTGTCGGCGGTGCATCGAGCCGAAACTCTAGCAACAAGAAGACCGCACGGGAAGCAGGGTCTATACGATCCGATCAGGTCCGCCAGGGTCCTTGCCGGCCCGCCCGAATTCGTGCTGATCCGCCGGGTGCGGCCAAAATGTCCCAGGTGCCCGCACAGGGGCGAGCGACGTGCAATCAACCCCCTCCACTCCGGTCGAATCTACCGCCGGCGTCGGGCGAAAGTGCACGCGAGCCGCGGCCGTGCGCCGGCGGAACCGTCCCGCCTCACCATCGCCTCGCTCTCGACGACATGCCGGAGCGGACCGGGTGCATTCGCCCCGCCTTCCACGACTCAGGAAACACGACTCCCTTGGCCAGTACACACGATCAGACCACCTCCCGGGCGCGAACGCTCGACGATACGCATCGCGGCAGTGCCCATGTCGATGTCCATCACCATGGCGGCGTGGACGGTGCCGTCGCGCAGGGCGGCGGGTTGAAGCGCGTTTCCTGGGGGGCCATCTTCGCCGGCGCCGTGATCGGCATCGCCACGCTGCTGCTGCTGACTCTGCTGGGACTGGGCATCGGCACCGCCACGCTGGATCCGGCACCGGGCGGCGACGGCACGCCGGGTGCGGGTGCGCTGGCCAGCGGTTCCGGCATCTGGCTGGTCGGCTCGCAGCTGGTGGCCCTGCTGGTGGGTGGCTACGTGGCCGGGCGCCTGGCCGGCGTGCCGCGCAAGCAGGGCAGCGTGCTGCACGGTGCGGCGGTCTGGGCGGTGGCGACACTGGCCATGTTCTGGCTGGCCACCACGGCCGTCGGCAACATCGCCGGCGGCACGGCCTCGTTGCTGGGCAAGGCGGGCGGCGCCGTCGGGTCCTCCGTGCAGGCAGCGCTTCCGGACGATCTGTCGGTCGAGAGCCTGATCCCGAACATCGGCATGAACGACCTGCCGCCCGAGGTCCGTCAGACGATGCGTGAACGCGACCTGGCACCGCAGGACATCCGTGCCGAGATCGAAGGCATCGCCTCCACCGTGGTCGGCCCGCAGGAGCGCGATCGCGCTCTGCAGATCGCCCGCTCCACGGCGAGCGACGTGGTGAGCTCGCCCGGCGATGCGGCCCAGGACGTCACGAGCATGGTGGACCAGCTGTTCGCGGGACCGGATGCGGTGATCTCGGACGAGGATCGCGAACAGCTCAAAGGCGAGGTGGCCGCACGCTTCGACATCTCCGAAGCCGAGGCGCAGCGGACGGTCGATCGCTGGCAGGCACGAGCGAACGAGGCGGTCGCCACGATCGAGCAGAACGTCGTGCAGGCGCAGGCCCGGGCAGCCGAGGCGGCGCAGACCGCGGCCGAGAGCGTCTCGACGGCGGCCTTCCTGGCGTTCGTCGCCTCGCTGGTCGGACTGATCGCGGCCGCCGTGGGCGGCCTGCTGGGTCGACCGAAGCATGCGTCGATCGAGCACGCCGACTGAAGGATCGGTACGTGACCCGGTGCGGGTGGCGGACGGGATCCGTCGCCCGTGCCGTGCCGATCAGTCGGGCATGGCCAGCAACGAGGCTTCGAAGCCGAGCACCGTCTCGCCGAAGAAACCGACCGAGCGGTAGAAGCTTGCGCACTCCGCGTTCTGCATGTCCTGGAAGAAGCGTGGCATCCAGGGCCCCAGGTGCGCCTCGAAGAAGGCTCGCTGATCGGCCAGGGTCACATCGTCCCCGGCACGCACGAGTATCGCCATGGCTTCGGCCAGGGCAGCGGCATGATCTTCGGATTCGGCCACGCCCGACTCGCGCTCGATGCCCAGGCGAATCAGGTCGCGTCGCAGGACGGCCAACGGCTTCTCCATCAGGAACCCGGTGAGGTACCAGCTGCCGAAGGGCACCAGTTCGCCTCGGCCGAGTCCGATGAACAATCCGAAGTACTCCTCGGCCAGCGCCTTCTGATCCGCCGCGACGGCGGCACGCCGCAGCAATTCCCACCCCATCGCGATCGGTCCGTCGGCAGTGTCGATGCTCCCCAGGCCCGACAGGGTATCCAGCAGCGCCTCATCGGGAGCCGCCCTCAGCACGCGCGCCAGGAAGGACCAGGTGCCGGCCCTGGCCGCCTGCATCTCGTCGGCCATGAAGGCCTGCTCGCTGCGCACCCGCAGCGCGTCGCGTGTCCGGCTCATCGGTTTCCTCCGTCCGGTGATGCGGCACCGCGATGAACGTCCGGTCCGTCCGGTTCATGCTCGAACAAGTCCTTGACCCGGCAGTCCTCGCACATGCGCAACCGCTTGCGCGCCGCCGATTCGCGAAACATCCAGTGATCGGCCAGCTTGGCCGTCATGGTGTCGATCAGGCGACGAGTCGCGAACGCCTTGTGGCAGCGTACGCAATGGAACGGCTCCTCCGCGTTCAACGTGACGGCACGACGTGCCTCCACGCTGTCCCACACGTAGCGTGAATCCAGCGTGATCGCCTGCTCCGGACACGCTTGCTCGCACAATCCGCACTGCACGCAGTTCGCCTCGATCATCCGCAGCGCCGGGGTGTCCCGGCCGTCCAGCAGCGCACCGGCCGGACAGGTCGACACGCAGGCCATGCACAGCGTGCAGGCCTGCGGGTCGACGGCGATGCGTCCGAACGGGGAACCGCCCGGCAGGGGCAGCACCGGCTCGCGCGGCGGATGGTGCTCGCACAGCGTGTCCAGCGCTGCGCGCACGGTACCGCGCTTGTCATCCGTCACGCTGAAGGCTGCCGCCTGTCGGCCTGGCCTTGCAAGCGGTCCGGGTTCCTCCAGCGTCTTCGCCAGCCGTTCCAGCGGCACGCAGGCGACGATCGGCGTCGATCCGTCGGACACGCCGGACCCGTCCAGTCCGCCCAGCAATCGATGCAGCAAGGCTGCCTGCTGCTCGAGCGCGCGTCGACCCGGGTCATCCTCCGGCGAGTCGTCGATCAGCACGATCCGCGAGATCCCGCCGGCGATCGTTGTCAACCAGTAGTCCAGGCCGAAGGCGCCGACTTCCTCCACCACCAGGCTCAGCACGTTGCCGGGCACCCCGAGCGCCGCGAGCCCGGGCTCGTCGTCTTCCACGTGCAGCAGCAAGGTGTCGACCGGACGGGCGCGCATCGAGGCGCGGGTGCGCTCGATGGCCTCGGGCAGCGCCGGATAGGCGTAACGCATCGCACCGGTCGGACACACGGTCGCGCAACTTCCGCAACCCTGGCACAGGTAGGGATCGATCGACACGCCTTCACCCGCCGGGACGATCGCGCCGGCGGCGCACACGTCCAGGCACCGGGAACATCCCGTCAGGGAGGAACGGCTGTGCGCACAGATATCCGGTCGATAGCGAAAATAGCGCGGCTTGTCGAACTCGCCGACCAGCGAGTCCAGCGACTCCATCGCCGATCGGACCATCGCCGTCCCGGTACCGGGCGGCAGGTGAACGTAGCCCGGCGGCGGCAACCGCTGGCCCAGGACCGGTTCGCCCCCCAAATCCAGCACCAGGTCGAAGCGTCCGCTCTCGCGCCACGTGGCGACGGCAAGGTCCATCGGTGCATCGGCCGGACCGGCTGTCGCCGTGAAATCACCGAGGTGCCCGTCCACCCGCGGCGCATCGCCCGTGAACACCGTCACGCCGGTCTCCAGCAGCCGTTTCTGGACACCGCGGGCGCCGGGTACCGGTACGAACACGCTGCAGGACAGCGAGGGCAGGCCGGCCAACGCGGCCAACGCGGCCTCGAGCTCGCCGATGACCAGGCAGGCACCGGCCGATCGGTAGGTGACACTGCCGGTGGCCTCGGGCGAGGGGGTGGCCGCCGCGATCGGGTCGCGCACGAAGGGGACGGAGATCGGGTCGGTCATGCCGGGGGGTCGCTCGGGTGGGGTGTATCGACGACGGACTCGGGCGCTGCTGCGCCCGGCACGTCGGGCTCGACGACGGCCCCGTCACCGCGAGGGGCCGTCTCGTCGACCTCTGCGTCGACCTCTGCGTCGGCTTCCGCATCGGCTTCTTCCCGTTGCGCGGAGGCCCTCGATCCGGCTTCTTCATCGGCGCTCCGTCGCTGGAGCCGTGCATCGGCCTCGGCGCGTTCGCGCTCGAGTCGCTCGCGACGTGCCGCGTGATATTTCATGTCGGCCGTCACGGTATCGCCCAGCGGCTCGAACACCGTGTAGTCGCCGTCGTAGTCGTTCAGCCCATCGCGCCGGTTGAACGCCGCCCCGGAGAAGACGCGGCGCAGTGCCGCCTTCCTGAGCGTGGCGGAGACCCCGTCACTGAAGAAGCCGGACAGGTCGCTGGTCTCGGTCAGGGACTCCACGCTCGGCATGTCGGCATCGGTCAGCGGCGGGGTCGTCAACTCCCGATCGGTGCCCGTCGCAGGGTCAGCGGCGGTGTTCGTGTCGGCGAGCGGACCGGCATCGCGGTCGAGCGCCGCCAGGGTATCGTCCGACGGATCGCCCGACGGATCGCCCGACGGATCGTCCGCGCTCGCCGAGCGAGCGCTCGGCGCCTCCCGCTTGCGCGCCGACCAGCGGTGCAGGAACCGGCCCGATCCGTCCGGTGGCGCAGGCTCGCTCATGCGTCGGATCGAGACGTGCCGTGCCCGCCCTCCCCGTCCGCCCAGCGCTTGCGCCGGCGTTTCTCGAACGGCTTGGGACGATAATGTTCGAGCACGAATGCCTCCATGTAGCGGTACAGCTCCGGCGTGATGTCGCCGGACAGCACCAGCTCGTCGGTCTCGGCGAACGCGGTGGCCTCGTCGTAGTCGATGGTCACCACCACCGGCGCGATGCCGGCGCCCGCATCGCTGTCGTCACCCACCGCACGCTCGCGGCAGACGACGTAGACCAGCGGACGATCACCGATCAAGGCGTGCCAGTACCGTTCGCAGGCATCCTTGTACAAGGTGACGCGATGTCCGCTCCAGGCGAATTCGCGTCCTCGTTCCGTCTCGCGCAGCGGCTGCGCATCGACGTGATCGGCCAACGCTTCGCCGACCAGCACGCTGGACAGGTACCACGACGGCGCGGACCAGAAGCGCGTCACGACCTCGCGGCGCTCGAGCACCACGACCACCGGCAGGTGCAATCGAAGGCGGGTGGTGGCGTCAGGTTCGGTCACGCACGACTCATGGGCAAGCAACGGGCTCGGCGCATCGGACACGCATAAAAGCATATGAGCTCCGTCCGCATCCGCCCCGACTGCGACAATTTGTCCCGATCTGACACGAATTGCCCCATTTCCGGCAAGGACTTTGGATGACGGGGAGCGGAAACGGCACCAGAATCCGGTGACCCTCACGAGTTCACGCACATGAACGCGATTCCGCACCGTGCCTCATCAGCCGCCGACGCCGCCGGCAACGACGTGTCCGCGCGCCGACCCGTGCTGACCGACCAGGGCCTGGAACCGGCGCACGCGATCCAGGCGGTGAACGAGTTCGGCGAGACGGTGCCGGTGCACATTCCGGGCGAGCTGCCGCTCACCATCCGGGTGGACGGCATGGAGGTGGTCACGCTGATGACGCTGGGCACGCGCCCGGAAGCGCTCACGCTGGGTTACATACGCAACCAGAAGCTGATCGACCGGCTGGACGCGATCGAATCCGTGGTCGTGGACTGGGATCAGGAGGTGGTCGACGTGACCACCCGTGCCGGTACCGGCATCGCCGACTGGCAGGAGAAGATGAAGCGGCGCATCGTCACCAGCGGCTGCGGCCAGGGCACCATCTTCAGCTGCACGGTGGACAAGCTGTACGAGGTGCAGCTGGCGCCCGTGCCGCTCAGGCAATCGGCACTGTACGAGCTGATCGCCAACGTGGGCCGGTTGAACGAGGTGTACCGGATATCGGGTGCCGTGCACGGTTGCGGACTGTGCACCGCGACCGAATCGCTGATGCACGTCGAGGATGTCGGCCGGCACAACGCGGCGGACGCGATAGCCGGGCGCATGTGGCTGGACGGTATCGACGGTGCCGACAAGATCTTCTACACCACGGGCCGGCTCACCTCGGAGATCGTCATGAAGACCGCCTTCATGGGCATCCCGGTGCTGCTGTCGCGCTCGGGCGTGACCGAGATGGCGCTGGAGCTGGCGCGCGAGATCGGCATGACCATGATCGCTCGCGCAAAGGGGCGACACTTCCTCGTCTATCACGGTGCCGAGCACGTCGAATTCGATGCCATGCCGACGCAACGCAAGGTGCCGCCGCCGACCAAGGGCGAACGGGACCTGTCCTGACGGTCCGCGCGTGCACGCCTCCACCGACCTGTCGCTCGATGTGCCCGTCGAGGCGTTGCGTCACGCATCGCCGTTCCTGTCGGTGCCGGAGCTGGCCGGCCTGCTGCACCTGAACGAGAAGAAGATCTACCAGCTGGCCGGTGAAGGTGTACTGCCGGGAACGAAGATCACCGGCAAGTGGTTGTTCCCTCGCACGCTGATCGAGCGCTGGCTGATCGAGAACAGCCATGGCGGGGTGCTCGCCGATCGCCTGTTGATCGCCGGTAGCGACGACCGGCTCGTGCATCGCGTCTGCAGTCGCCTGGCGATCGACTGGCAGCGCAGCGCACTGCTGGCCTACTGTCCTGCCGGTACGCGTCACGGGCTGAGCATGCTGGACGCCGGCCGAGTCGATGCCTGCTTCATCAACTGGGGCGCTCGCGAACCGCACGCCCGACGCCACGTGGCCCTGCTGCGCGGTTACCGCAACCATGCGAGCTGGACCGTGGTGCGCTGCTTCGAGCGCACCCAGGGCTTCATCCTCGGCGAGAACGCCGCGGCTCGCCATCCGGCCGGTGCCGACGAGCCGCACGATCGGGTGGCCTCGCTGCTGCACGATCGCACGCTTCGCTGGGCGTTGCGCGGGGAGCAGACCGGTACCGGGCGCACGCTGGCCGACGCCTGCGCCGAACACGACGTGACGCTCGGCGAGCTGCACGTGGTGGAACGCTGCCACAGCGAGCGCGCGGCGGCGGCTCTGGTGAACGTGGGTGCGGCCGACATCGCGCCGGGGGTGCAGAGCGTGGCACGCGAGTACCGGCTCGGCTTCATCGCCACGACCGATGTCGCCATCGACCTGGTGGTCGACAGGCGCACCTTCTTCCGCCGACCGGTGCAGCAATTGCTGGAACGGCTGGGGGACGATGCTGCGGTACGCGAAGCGGCGGAACTGGGTGGCTATCGCGTGCCGGAGCGGCAGGTGGTGATGGAGGTATAGGCGAACCACGATCGTCACAATGAGACACAATTCATCGCGGTACCGCCCTTTGCAATGACGTAGTGTGACGCAGTTGTCGTTCAGTTGCCTTTGCGAGGGTTGTCATGCCGATCCGATCCGCCCTTCGCGACCGGGAACGCCTCGACACCGTGTCCGGGGCACACCCGTGCTGAGCGAGTCGCGGCGGTTACGTTCGCTGGCACGCCTGCGCATCCTCGACACCCCGCCGGAACCTGGACTCGATGCCCTGACGCGTGCGGCAGCGCTCGCCTGCGACGCACCGGCCGCGGTGATCTCGTTGATGGATGGCGGACGCCACTGGTTCAAGTCCCGAATCGGACTGACCGGCCCAAGCGAGCTGCCGCTCGGGCACACGTTCTGCCGTGACACGCTTTGCCGTCGCGAGGTCACCGAAGTGCCGGACCTGGCATCCCTGACAGCGTGCACCGACCCCGTGCCGATGGTCGGCTCGCTTCCGGTACGCTTCTACGCCGGCCATCCCCTGCAACTGAACGACGGCGCTCACGCCGGCTCGCTATGCGTGCTGGACAGCCTTGCCCGCCAGCTCTCGCCCGAACAGCGCGACATCCTGGCCTGCCTGGCCAAGGCCATCGTCGAGCTGCTCGAGGAACGTTGCGCGGCGCGAGCCCTGGCGAGCAGCGAGGCACGGTTCCGGGCGCTGTCCGAATCATCGCCGCTGGGCATCTTCTCGACCACGGCCGAGGGAGAATGCACCTACACGAACGATCGGTGGCAATCGATCTTCGGTGCGACGAACGAGCAGGCCCTCGGGCACGGTTGGGCCACCACGCTTCATCCCGAGGACCGGGACGCCCTGTTCCACGACTGGAACGTCGCCGCGATCGCCCGACAGGAATTCGACGAGGAGTTTCGCGTGCAGCACCGCGACGGAACGGTGCGTTGCCTGCGCGCCGTGGCCAGACCGGTGGACGACGGGCAGCGGGGACCTTCCGGCTACGTCGGCACGGTCGAGGACATCACCGATCGCGTGCAGCAACGCCAGGCCCTGGATCGCGTGCATCACCAGTTGACGCTGGCGACCGAAGAGCTGACCCGGCAGCACGAGCTGCTGCGGGTCACGCTCCAGTCCATCGGCGATGCGGTCATCACGACGGATTCGCACGGTAACGTGACCTGGCTCAACCCGGTCGCCGAGCGGCTGACCGGGCATCGCTCCGAAGGCGCCTGCGGCCGACCGGTGTCACAGGTCTACCGCACCGTCTGCGAACGCACCCGACGGCCGGCCGGCGGTGCGTTCTCGCTGTGCCTGTCCGGACAGGATGGCGATCAGCCGGAGATTCGCTCGGTACTCGTCGCCCGGGATTCGAGCGAACACGACATCGAGCAGAGCGTCGCGCCGATACTGGATCGGTGGAATACGGTGCTGGGGGCCGTGCTGGTATTCCGCGACGTGACCCGGCAGCGTCGCCTGGTCCGAACCATGATGCACCGCGCCAGCCACGATGCGCTGACCGGCCTGGTGAATCGCACCGAGTTCGAGCAGATCCTGTCCCGCTCGCTGACGGAGTTGAAACGGACACGCCGCGCCAGCGCCCTGATGTTCATCGACCTGGATCAGTTCAAGCTGGTCAACGATGCCTGCGGCCACGCGGCCGGGGACCGCCTGCTGATCCAGATGGGCCGACTGCTGACCGGCATCGTGGGCGAAGACGGCACGCTGGCGCGACTGGGCGGGGACGAGTTCGGGGTGCTGCTCGATCACGGCGACTGGGACCGCGCCCTGGCCGTCGCGCAGCGCATCTGCGAGCGCATGGAGGCGTTCCGCTTCCTGCACGAGGATCGTGGCTACCGCATCGGCACCAGCATCGGCCTGGTGCCGTTCGATGCGCGCTGGTGCGATGTGTCCGCTGCGCTGAAGTGCGCCGATTCCTCCTGCTACGCGGCCAAGAAGGAGGGGCGCAACCGGGTGCACGCCTGGTCCGAGACCAACCGGGCTGTACTGGACCGCCGCCGCCGCATGCGCTGGGCAACCCGGCTCGCACAGGCACTCGACGAGGGTCGGTTCGTGCTGCACGCGCAGCGGATCCTGTCGCTCGATCCGGACGATGCACGAATGCATGCCGAAGTGCTGATCCGTCTGCGCGATACCGATGGCAGCCTGATCTTTCCGGCGCTGTTCATGCCGGCCGCCGAGCGCTTCGGCTTCTCGACCCGGATCGATCGCTGGGTACTGGGACACGTGGTGGACCTGCTGCTCGCGCAGGACGATCGGGGCGGCGTGGAACGCCTGTTCGTGAACCTGTCCGGACGATCGATCGAAGACCGGGTATTCCAGAGGGATGTCATCGCGCTGCTGGACAGCGCGGGGCCCGGCGCGTGCGGTCGGCTCTGCCTGGAAGTTACCGAGACCGCCGCCATGGCCGACGTGGCGAACGCTGCCGCCTTCATCGAACGGGCGCAGGCGCTAGGCGTGCGCTTCGCCCTGGACGATTTCGGTGCCGGGGCCGCCTCGTACGGCTACCTCAAGTCACTGCCGGTCGACGTGCTGAAGATCGACGGTCAGTTCGTGGCCGGGCTGGCCGGCGATGCGTTGAACGAGGCGGCCGTGCACGGGTTCGTCCGGGTCGCTCGCGTCATGGGGCTGAAGACCGTCGCCGAAGGGGTGGACAGCGCCGAGACGCTGGAGCAGGTGCGCAAGCTGGGCGTGGACCTTGCCCAGGGCTTCTTCCTGCATCAGCCGGAACCGCTCACCGCGGCAAGCCTGGCCCCGGCCCACCTGCCCTCGCCGTTGGCCGCAAGCGTGTGCTGATGCCCGGCGGCCACGAATCGCTCAGCCCCCGTTCCTGACCAGTCGCACCACGTTGCCGCCCACCGGCAAGGTGCTCAACTCGATGTCCGGCTCCGTTCCCCGGGCCGACGTGTCGGCCGCCGACGGCGGGACCGGATCCGGCTCGCCCACGTCCACCACGTCCACCACGTGGATCTGGGCATCGAGTTCGTCGGCACGCTCGACCGCGGCGTCGTAGGCGCGCAACACCTGTTCGCGGCGCAGTTGCAGCGAGGCCAGCTTGGCGCTGGTGGCCAGCCCCAGTTCCTCGCGGATCTCCTGGCGACGCAGCGCCGAGCGACGGTACGCCTGGAACGTGCTCTCGTCCCGTGCCGAGCCCTCGGCGGCATCCTTGCGATACAGGGTGGTGTACCCGAGCTCGGGCAGTCGACCGCTGAACAGCGCCTCGATCAACGCCCCGTCATCGAGCACACCGTGCAGCACACGCTCCCGAAACCATTGCTTGCTGACGTTGCGATCGTTGAACAACTGGATCAGCAACGCTCGCTGATCCTCGCCCAGCCCGTACTCGCGCGCCAGGATCGCCAGGTTCTGGGTGGCATACAGGTCCTGCCACATCAGCATCGTCTCGATCAGCGAGCGACCGGCCTTGAGCCGCACGACGTTCACGTGATGCGGACGCGCCGAGTAGCGCGGGTCTTCGCGACTGTCGCGCAGCTCGATCAGCAAGCGCTCCACCAGCGGACGGACGATGGCCCCTCGCACCCGCTCGGCCCAGTAGATCCGAGCGCCGGAGTGACGCCAGTGACCGCTCATCAGGTCCGGATCGCGAATGCCCTCTTCCAGCGAGACCACCGTGTCGAGCAGCTTGATCACGATACCGGCCAACGTGTAGGGCACTTCCGCCTCGGTCGGCTTCAGACGCATGGTGGTGAAGCGATCGGTGTCGAACTGGTCCTGCGGACTGAGCAGGTAGGGTTGCTGCAGGGTCAGGCGCGCCTTCAGGGCGCCGGCACTGGCCACGCTGGAGTCGGTGAGTTCGGACACCATGGCCGCGATCGGCCCGCCGAAGCGGAACTGGATGCGTCGCAGCGAATGCCCGAACCCGGTCACCCGCTCGCCGCCATCCTCGACCACATCGTGCAGCATGGCCACGGTGACCACCAGCGGCTCCAGCGCACGCCCCAGCACGCGTTCGGCCAGTTCCGCGATGCGGAAGGCGTGCGCGCTCATGCTGGACAGCGACTTGCGACGCCCGCGCTCCAGCGAGCGCATCATCTCCAGGCTGGCGATGTGCACCGTCTCGATCGAGTTGGGGGCCTCCGCCGCCACGAAGTACTCCATCACCGGCAGGTTGATGTGCACCTCGTGCGTGGCCTTGCCGCGCCGCCCGGACAGGCGGTCCCGCTTGGACGGATCGTCGAGCACGTCCTTGACCGCCATCAGCAGGGTGTTGCGCAACGGCTCGCGCAACGCGTAGTGATCGCAGCCGGTGTAGGCGAACGCGGCGACGGCGCGAGCGTGATCGCGCGCCAGCCAGCGCCGTTCCGGGAAATCGTCGGTGCAATCGATGCCGGCCTGGCTCAGCTCGCGGCGCTGCACGGCGTCCAGGAAGCTGATCACCCGGTCGCCGGCCGCGCGTGCGCTCAACCGCAGCCGGCTGGCCATGATGGCGGCCACGGCCGTGGCGATGGCCGGGTTCTCGGGTTCGGCAGGCTTGAGGTCCTTCTCGAACGCGCTGTCGAACCAGGCGATCGTGTCGGACAGCTCGCGCGTCAGGGCCGCGACCCGATCGCCGAACCAGGTCAGCACGTACGCATCGTCGACGATCTCGTGATCGATCGGCGTGATGCCGCTGAACCGGTTCGGCTTGCCGATCGCGTCCTGCAGCATGGCCGCCACGATCAGGTCGTGGGTGATGCCCGGATGGCCGCGCCCGTGCATGCCGTACAGCTTGACGCCCAGCAGGATGTTGGCGACCAGCACCGCCGCGTGGATCATCGGCTCCAGCTTGGGCAACCGGTTCGAATTGATCATGCGGCCCGCCGCCAGCGAGTCGATGTCCAGCTCTTCGGGCCTGAGCGTCTCCGGATCGACATCCTTCTCGCCGAACAGTTCGGCCGCCAGCAGATCGCGTCCGCGCGGCGTCCTGAACAACGCCTTGGGCAGCGAGGCGAGCGATACCTGCCGCTCGACCTCCGTGGCGATCCAGCGACGGCTGATCGGTCCGGCCAGGACGCGTTCCTCGTCGGAGGTGCCAGCCAGCACGCCATAGGCGCGCACGAGCTTGACGAGGTCGGTCAGGGGATAGGGGCGTGCCACGGGACGATCGGCCGGTCAGGTCTACCCCGGTAGGTTAGTGGCTAACGGCGGGGAAGAAACGGTCCGAAACCCATCGAGACGAAAGTTGACGATACGTCACGTTCGAGACAGGGCGGCCGACGTCGGGATATCGGTCCGCTCGCCTCGGGCACGCGGCAGCACCAGCGTGAACCGTGCGCCCTTTCCGTACCGGGACGACACCTCTATGCGCCCGCCCGCCCGATGCACGATGCCGTGGCTGACCGACAGGCCCAGTCCGGAGCCGCCCCGCTTGCCGGCGGTGAAGAACGGGTCGAACAGGCGCGGCAGATGCTCGGGCAGGATCCCGGGGCCGTTGTCCTCGATGTCCAGCAGGACCAGGTCGCCGGCCGGCCGACTGCGCAGGCTGAGCGTCTGCGCGCGGCTGCGCTCGTTGTCGCCGGCCTCCAGCGCGTTCTGCACCAGGTTCACCAGCACCTGGAGGCACTCCTGCGGATCGATCGCGACGTGCGCGTGGTCGGCGTGTTCCTCGATGATGCTCACGTCGCGGGCCAGCAACTCGTGTTGCACCAGGGCCAGCGCGTCGGCCACCAGCGAGGCCAGCGTCGCGCTGATGCGCCCCGCGGGTGCCGGTGGCTGCGGGATCGAGGCGGCGCGCGACCAGGCCAGCAGCCGATCGGTGATGGAACGGATGCGGAACACCTGATCCATGATCAGGTCGATCTCCACGCTGACGCCCTCCCGCGCGTCGCCGATCTCCTCGACCAGGATGTCCAGGTTGCCCAGGATCACCGCGGTCGGGTTGTTGATCTCGTGCGCCACGCCCGCCGTGAGCTCGCCCAGCGCCGCCAGTCGCTCGGCGGTGGCCAGCTGCTCGCGCGTGCGCCGCAGCAGGTCCAGCGACTCCTGCAACCGGACGTTGCGCTCCTGCAGCGCCTCGGTACGTTCGGTCACCTTGCGCTCCAGGCTGCGCGAGTCGTCCTCGATCCGCAGGCGCTGCGCTTCGAGCGCGTCCAGCATGGCATCGAACTGCCGCGCCAGCTCGCGCAGCTCGTCGGCCGCCTCCAGCGTGCCGATTCGCCGGTGCTCGCCGATCGCGGTGGCGCGCACGACCTCGGCCATGCGCTCGACCGGCTGAAAGATCGCCCGGGCCCCCAGCGTCGCGGCCAGGGCGGCCAGCAGGCAACCGGCGAGCGACAGGATCGCCAGCGCCGCGATCGCGCGCAGCAGGTCGGCCCGAAAGGGCTGCTCCAGGAAACCGACGTACAACATGCCGATGCGCCTGCCGGCCGGGTCCAGGATCGGCTCGTAGGCCGACATGTACCAGGCGTTGACCACGAAGGCGCGATCGATCCAGCGCAACCCTCGGCCGAGCACGTGCTCGCGCACCTCGGCCGATACCCGTGTGCCCAGCGCGCGACGTGCCTCGCGGTCCGGCACGTTGGTACTGACACGAACATCGTCCAGGAACAGCGTGACCGTACCGCGCGATCCGTCGGCCAGACGACCCGGTCCGTAGACCAGGTCCCGCATGGCGTCCACGAACAGCAGGCTGCGATTCAGCAGCACGCCCGCGTCCAGCCAGGCCCGGGTCCGGCCGCGGTCATCGAGCACCGGATGCAGCACTCTCACCAGCAGCGCCCGGTCCTCCAGCGCACCGGCCACGGCACGCTCGTCCGGTGCCGCGCGCGGCGTATCGACCAGCGCGATCTCGACCGCGGCGTCGGACAGCTCCGCGCTCCAGAGCGAGCGCGGTACGCGCTCCACGCCGACCGCACCGGTCACGATCGGTTCGCTGATCGACATCGAACGCTTGCGCACCTGCTGCCACAGCGCCACGTCCGGTGCGGGCATGGCGATCCAGGCACCCTGGCGAAACCGCTCGTTCGCCTCGGCGTCGTACACCGTCAGCGAATCGAAGCCGCGTTGCCTCGCGGTACGGCCGATGAGTTCGTCCAGCGCATCGGTGTCACCCTCGTCCAGTGCCGCGAGCAGGGCGGGATCACCGGCGGCGTCGGCCAGCCGGATCAGCGCATCGCTCTGCAGTCGCTGGAAGGCATCGCGCGCCACGCTCAGGTCGGTGGTCACCATGGCGCGCAGTTGCCGGTAGGTGATGTCGGTCGACCAGCGCGCGCCCAGCAGGATGACCGTCATCGCCAGCAGGACCAGCGGCACCAGGACCAGCGCCAGCAGGCGAAAGCGCAGCGTGCGAACCCGACGCGACAGCGCACCCGGGCGACCGGGCGCCGGGGGCATCAACCGTCCTTGTCCTGTTCGCGAACGGCAGCCTGGTCCCACTGCTGCTGCTTGCGTTCCAGTGTCTTGCGCGAGACGCCCAGCACGCGCGCCGCGGCCGACTTGTTGTTGCCGGTGCTGGCCAGGACGGCGCGCATGTGGGTGCGCTCGACCGCATCGAGCGACCAGTCCAGCGGAAAGCCCTCGGTACCCGTGGGCATCGAGGCTTCGTGCGCCTCGCCCAGACAGCTGTCCGGCGGCAGCGTCCCGGTCAGCAGGGCCCGCTCGATCGTGTTGCGCAACTCACGCACGTTGCCGGGCCAGCGCCAGCTTCGCAGTCGTTCGTGATCGGCATGCATCAGCGTGATCGGCGCACGCTTCAACCGCACCGACAGCCGTTGCACGAAGTGCTCCACCAGCAAGGGCAGGTCGTCGAGCCGCTCGCGCAGCGGCGGCACGCGGATCGGCAGCACGTTCAGACGAAACCACAGATCCTCGCGAAAGCGGCCATCGCGCACCATGGCGCCCAGGTCCCGGTTGGTGGTCGCGATCACCCGGACGTCCACGCGTTGCTCGCGCTCGGCGCCGAGCGGTCGCATCATCCGCTCCTCGAGCACGCGCAACAGCCTGGCCTGCAGGCTGAGCGGCAGCTCGCCGATCTCGTCCAGGAGCAGCGTGCCTCGCTCGGCGTGCGCGATCAGCCCGGGGCGCGCGTTCTGCGCTCCCGCGAAGGCGCCGCGTACCTGCCCGAACAGCTCGCTTTCGAACCGCTCGCCCGGCACGCTGCCGCAGTCCAGGGTGACGAACTCGCCCGGCCGTCGGTCGAGCGCGTGCACCGTGCGCGCGATCAGCCCCTTGCCGGTCCCGGTCTCGCCGTGGATCAGCACGGTGCTCGGTGCGGAAGCGACCCGCTGTACCAGTCGCAGGGTCTCTGCGATAGCCTTGCCTCGACCGATGACGCCGTGCTCGGCGGCCGTCCGGGCAAGCTTCAGCCGACCCAGCTCGTCCAGGCCCACCGGGCGGTGACGTACCAGCGCGCGGTGCAGTGCCTGCAACATCGCGTCGGTACGGAACGGCTTGATCACGAAGTCGCCAGCGCCGTGGCGCAGCGCCTGGATGGACATCTGCATGTCCGCATAGGCGGTCATGTAGATCACCGGGGTGCGCACGCCGCGCTCGCGCAGGCGCGACAGCCAGTCCAGGCCCGACAATCCGGGCAGGCGGATGTCCACCAGCAGCAGATCGAAGTGATAGCGAAGGCGCAGCGCCTCCGCCTCCTCCGCCGAGGCGGCCACCTCGACCAGGGCGCAGCGCGGCACCAGGGCACGCTTGAGAAAGTTGCACATGCCCGGTTCGTCGTCCACGACCAGCACCGATGCCTGCGACAGCGCACGCTCGAACGCCTGGTCGGCGAGATCGCGATCCGGGGCGTCATCGGCGAACGGTTCGGTCGAGCCGGTCAGCGTCGAGGCGGGCATGCCAGCGGTTTCTACACCTCGGTTTCGCGGAATCCGGTCCGCCACGACCTTAGCGACTGCACGAGCATCGGGTCAAGATCGGGCGCGCCCGGCAGGCGGCGCCTTCGCTGGCGGGGTCTTGTCCGGATAGTCGCACAACGAGGCGATCGAGCAGTCCGGGCAACGCGGCGTGCGCGCCAGGCAGGTGTAGCGCCCGTGCAGGATCAACCAGTGATGCGCATCCTGGAGGAAATCGCGCGGCACGTGCCTGAGCAAGGCGCGCTCCACCCGCTCGGGCGTCGTGCCGCGTGCGAGCCCGGTGCGGTTGGCCACTCGGAAGACGTGCGTGTCGACCGCCAGCGTCGGCTGGCCGAAGGCGATGTTCAGGACCACGTTGGCGGTCTTGCGCCCGACGCCCGGCAGCGCCTCCAGCGCCTGTCGTGACGCCGGCACCTCACCCGCATGCCGCTCGACCAGCAGGGCGCAGGTGCGGATGACATTGCGCGCCTTGGCGTTGAACAGGCCGATCGTGCGGATGCGCTCGCGCACGCCCTCCTCGCCCAGCGCCAGCATGGCGGACGGCGTGCGCGCGACCGGGAACAGGTGACGGGTAGCCCGGTTGACCCCGACATCGGTCGCCTGGGCCGACAGGATGACCGCAATCAGCAGTTCGAACGGACTGTCGTATTCCAGCTCCGGCTGCGGGTCCGGCCGCTCGGCGGCCAGCCGCTCGAACATCTGCCGGCGCTTGTCGGCATTCATGCCGGCACGCCGCTGGACGCCCGGCCCGCCGAGCTGTTCAAAGACTCGAGTCGGGCGCGCCGAGCTCCAGTTCGCCGGCCACCTCGTCCGGGTCGATGTCGTGCGTCAGCAACGCCTCGCGCACCAGCGCGATATCGGCGAGCGTGCGCTCCACCCGGCCCGGAAAATCGTAATCGTTCACGTCCAGCGCCTGCGGCAGGTAGGTGTAGGCCACCTTCAGGGCATGCACCAGCTCATCGGTTGCCGACGACTCGCTCATGATTCCTCCTCGTGAAGCCGCAACCCCTCCTCGCCGACCATCAGTAGCTTCTCAACTGGCCGATGAGCACTCCCTGGAAACTGACGCGCGCCGCGGCATAGCGCAGCGGCTGCATGGACGCGTTCTCGGGTATCAGCTCCACCATGCCGTCGCGCACCTTGCCCAGACGCTTCAGCGTGGCCTCCTGACCATCGATGAGCGCCACGACGATGTCGCCGGTGCGAGCGGTGCGTTGCTTCCTGAGAATGACGGTGTCGCCGTCGAGGATGCCGACATCCATCATCGAGTCGCCGCTGACGCGCAAGGCGTAGCGTTCGGGCCCGGCGAACAGGCCGGCCAGGTCCAGGAAGCGCTGATCCTCGATCGCCTCGATCGGCAGACCGGCGGCGATGCGGCCGAGCAGCGGGATGCGGTGCCCGGTCGCATCGGCGGCGGACGCCTCGTCCGGATCGCCCGACGGTGCCGCCAGCATCACGGGTGTATCGACATTGCCCCGCGGCACCGGTTCGCGGTCGTCCCGACGCGTCGGCGTCACGACCCCAGGGCGCAGTTCGACCGGAGGCTCCACATCCTCGCGCCTGCGCAGCGGCAGCCGATGCACGTTCGACGGCCGATCCGGCATCGACAACCCGACGATGCGCAGGCCCCGCCAACCGTTACCATGCCGCTCCAGCCTGCCCTTGGCGATCAGAGACTGCACATAGCGATGTACCGTGCCCTTCGACTTGAGCCTCAGATCGATGGCCAGTTCGGCGATGGTCGGCGCGACCCCCTCGGCACGCACGTGCCGCTCTATGGCGGCCAGCACGCGCGCTTCCAGGTGCGTGAGGGGGGACGCTTCGCTCATCGAACGTTCTCCAAATGTTCTCCGCAGGATAGCGACCGTCGGATCAAAGTTCAACGGGTCGATCTGCCCGCCCGGCGATCGTGAGTGGCGATCCGGTCCGGCCCGCGGCAATGGACCCGTTCGCCCGGTTGATACCGGCCGATCAGCCGGATGTGGCCGCCGACCGGGCGCACCGCGAGATCTGCCTGCCCGACACGCCGCCGTTCCGCCCGTCGCCCAGACCCGGGCTGAACCTGCGCATCCTCGAACTGGTTCGCGCCGAGGCACGGATGCTGGTGCAGATCGCCGCCGGGCAGAGCACCGGCGCGCTGTCGAGCGGCCCGCTTCCGGGCGCCGAGATCTTCGTGCAGCGCGGCACCCTGCTGCTGGACGATGAAGCGTTCCCTGCCGGCAGCTGGTTGCGCCAACCCCTGCACGGGCCACAGGCCTGCGCGCCTGCCGAGCTGTCGACCGATGCGCTGCTGCTGGTCTCGATCGGGCAGATCGCGCCGCAGGATGTCGACCGCAGGCAGCGCGACACGACCGATGCCGACGTCTGGCTGCACGGACCGACCGAGGGCATCGAGGTCCTGCCGCTGCACGGCCAGGAGAAGGCCAACGTGATGCTGATGCGCTGGACCAGCACGGTCGCCTTTCGCCCGACGCTCGATCCGGTCGGCGACGAGGTCTTCGTGCTCAGCGGCGAGCTCCACGATGCGCACGGCAGCTTCGGTGCCGGCAGCTGGATCAGAAACCCGGTGCCCGCCTGGCAGTCGTGGGCCGGTACGCCCGGCACCCGGGTCTGCTACAAGAGCGGGCACTTCACCGCGGTACCCGATGACGACTTCCTGCGAACCACCTGCTGAGCGGGCCTTCGACCTGACGCGGCCGACGGGTCCGTCCGGGCTGACGGGACTGGCCGACGCGATCCGCGACTGGGGTCGCGAGCTGGGCTTGTCGGCGCTGGCGATCACCGACACCGACCTGGGCAAGCACGAGACGCGGCTGCTGAACTGGCTGGACGCCGGGCTGCACGGGCAGATGGACTGGATGGCGCGCCACGGCACGCGTCGCAGTCGCCCGGCCGATCTGGTCCCCGGCACGGTACGCATCGTCTCGGTGCGGCTCGACTACTTCCCGCCGAACGCGCGCGATGCCGTCGACGTGCTGGGCGATCCGGCGCTCGCCTACGTGTCGCGCTACGCGCTGGGGCGCGACTATCACAAGGTGCTCAGGCGGCGTCTGCAGCGCCTGGCCACCCGCATCGAACGGGCCATCGGTCCGTTCGGCTACCGCGCCTTCGTGGACAGCGCACCGGTGCTGGAAAAGGCCATCGCCGAAAAGGCCGGGCTGGGCTGGATCGGCAAGCACACCAACCTGATCGACGAACGGGCCGGAAGCTGGTTCTTTTTGGGCGAGCTGTACACCGACCTGCCGCTGCCGGTGGACCCGCCGCGGACGCGGCAGCACTGCGGCAGCTGCAACGCCTGCCTGCCGGCCTGTCCGACCGGTGCGATCGTGGCGCCGTGGAAACTGGATGCGCGCCGCTGCCTCAGTTACCACACGATCGAGCTGCAAGGCCCGATCCCGCTCGAATTCCGGCGCGCGATGGGCAATCGCATCTACGGGTGCGACGACTGCCAGCTGGCCTGCCCGTTCGACAAGTTCACCGCCCCCACGCGCGAAGCCGATTTCCACCCGCGCCACGGACTGGATGCCGCCTCGCTGGTGGAGCTGTTCGGCTGGAGCGAGCCGCAGTTCGACCGCCGCCTGGAAGGCTCGCCGATCCGGCGCATCGGTCACGCGCGCTGGCTGCGCAACATCGCCGTGGCGCTGGGCAACGCACCGTCCACCCCGGAGGTGATCTGCGCCCTGGAGCAACGAAGCGCGCACCCGTCGGCGCTGGTCCGCGAACACGTGGCATGGGCCCTGGCCGAGCACGCCGGTCGGGACGGTGCCGCGTCGTGATCGACGCCGGGGATCAGGCGGCCGGGGGAAGCAGGGACTTCTGCCAGAACAACGCGTGTCCGGTGACGTCGTCCAGCGAATAGCCGCTGAACCCGGCACGCTGGTAGGCGGCGCGAGCCACCGCATTGCCCTCCAGCACCTCCAGCGTGACCTTGCACGCCCCCAGCGTGCGCGCGTGATCCTCGACCGCCTGCAGCAGACCCCGGCCGATACCCTGACCACGCGCCGCCGCGACCACGCTCAGATCGTGGATGTTCACCAACGGGGCTGCCGCGAACGTGGACACGGTGGTGAAGCAGTTCGCCAGCCCCAACGCTTCGCGTTCTCCGGCGCCGTGCTCGCGTTCGGCCACGATCGAGAACGCGCCGGCGGTGCGCGCCAGCACGCCGGCGAGCCGTTGCCGCGTCTCGTCCGGCAGCGGCGCACCGCCGCCCATCGGATCGCGGGCGTAATCGTCGAGCAGCCGTACCAGCGTGCGCGCATCGGCCGCATCGCGGTAGTCGAGCGTTCGGTGGCGGATCATCGTTCGGCTCCGGGACATCGAGCTTCGGGTGGACTCAACGATCGACGTCCGGTGCCTCGTCGGTGATCACCTGTCCGGTGGCGCGCCGCCAGATGATCGCCCCGGACAGGCCGATGCCCAGAAACACGCTGACCAGGATCAGCGCCAGCCATTCCAGCGAGGCCTGGTTGTCGGTCCGCACCCAGCCCTCCTGCAACGACAGGTAGACCAGGGCGGCGAACAGCACCGCGATGATCAGCGCGCCCAGCATGCCGAGCGCCTTCCAGGCGGCGATCAGCAACGCCACGTTGATCAGCAACGTGACGATCGCCACGAGCACCACCCAGGCATCGAACGGGTTGTCGTTCTGCACCACCCAGTGACCGATGGAGCGACCGGTCGGGTTGTAGGTGGCGAACACGACGGTGGCGGCGATCAGCAGGCGCGTGATCAGCACGCCGGGGGACGATCCTCTAAGCGCGGCGAGCATGTGGTGTCTCCGGAACGATCGGCGGAGTCTAGGGAGCCTCTGCACAATGCGCCACCCCCTGCACGAGCCGATACAGCGCGGGCATAAACCCGAAGGGTCGTCCAGAGCGGTCCCGGCCCTGCGTTGGAGCGCTTGGCGGTAGAACCAGCACGCCTTCGTCGAGGCGCCTTGCCGGGCGGGCGCACGCAGCCTCTGGGAGGCAGGGTATCTCTGGGACAGGACACTGGCGGGCCGGCTCAACGCTTGCCCGCGTTCTCGGCGTTCAGCCGGCGCAGCTCGCTCAATCGCTCGCCGATACGGATTTCCAGCCCTCGCTCGACCGGTTCGTAGAAGCGTTGCCGGCCAGCCTCTTCGGGGAAATAGTCGGCACCGGCGGCGAAGCCGTTGACCTCGTCGTGGGCATAGCGGTAACCCTCGCCGTGGCCGAGCTCCTTCATCAGGCTCGTCGGCGCGTTGCGCAGGTGCATCGGTACCGGCTGTGAACCGTGCCCCTTCACGAACGCGCGCGCCCGCTTGTAGGCGGTGTAGACCGCGTTGCTCTTGGGCGCACAGGCCAGGTACACGGCGGCGTGCGCCAGCGCCAGCTCGCCCTCGGGCGCGCCCAGCCTCTCGAACGCCTGCCAGGCGTACAAGGCAAGCTCGGCCCCGCGCGGATCGGCGTTGCCGACGTCCTCGGAGGCAAAGCGCAGGATGCGCCGGGCGATGTACAGCGGATCGCAGCCGCCGTCCAGCATGCGACACAGCCAGTAGAGCGCAGCGTCCGGATCCGAGCCGCGCATCGATTTGTGCAGCGCCGAGATCTGGTCGTAGAACGCATCCCCGCCCTTGTCGAAGCGGCGCAGCGAATCGCGCGTGACCTCCTCCAGCACGGCCTCGTCGATGATGCGCCGCCCATCCTGTTCGCGCGCGCAGCTGGCCGCCAGTTCCAGCAGCACCAGCGCGTGCCGCGCGTCACCGTCGGCGGTGGCGGCCAGCGCATCGCGGTGCGCATCGCTCATGACGATGCGCTCGCTGCCCAGCCCGCGCTCGACATCGTCCAGCGCCCGATCGATGATGGCGCGCAGATCGTTCGGCTCCAGCGAGCGCAGCACGTACACGCGCACCCGCGACAGCAACGCGTTGTTCAGCTCGAAGCTCGGGTTCTCGGTGGTCGCGCCGACGAAGTACAGGGTGCCGTCCTCGATGTGCGGCAGGAAGGCGTCCTGCTGGCCCTTGTTGAAGCGGTGCACCTCGTCCACGAACAGCACGCTGCGCTGCCCGCTGGTGGCCAGCCGATCGCGCGCCTCGGCGACCCGTTCGCGAATCTCCTTCACGCCGGCCAGCACCGCGCTGATGCTCATGAACGCGGCATCGCAGTGCGTGGCGATCATCCGTGCCAGCGTGGTCTTGCCGGTGCCGGGCGGTCCCCAGAACACCATCGAGTGCAACCGGTCGCGCTGCAGGGCCTGGCGCAATGTGGAGTCCGGTCCCAGCAGGTGCTGCTGGCCGTGGAACTCGTCGAGATCGCGCGGGCGCAGCCGGTCGGCCAGCGGGCGCAACGATTCGTCGGGGGCGAACAGGCCTGGGGAGGGGGGCGTGGTCACGTCGAGGCTGGGCGGGCGCGGACGGCGATGGCGCGCAAGCGCCGGGCCGCCGAAGGCTAGCACGGGCGCTGCCGACCCGAGCGGGTCAGCGCTGCATGGTACGGTCGCTTGCAGTTCCTGCCCGCACGAAGGCCCCCTCCTACCCGGACCGACGCATGCCCATGACCCCACGACACGCCCGCCCGATCGCCCACCCGATCATCCTGGCCGCGACGACCACCGTGCTGATCGGCGCCGCCTGGTCCAGCGCGGCGCTGGCCGACGCCGGCGATTCCCCCACCCTGGCACGCATCGCCGAACGCGGCGTGGTCAACATCGGTCACCGCGAGACCTCCATCCCGTTCTCCTACATCGGCGACGACAACGAGCCGGTCGGCTACTCGATCGATCTGTGCGGCAAGTTCGTCGAGGCGATCCAGGCGGAGCTGGAACTGGATTCGCTGGAGGTGAAGTACATCCCCGTCACCGGTCAGACCCGCATTCCGCTGCTGGCCAACGGCACGATCGACATGGAGTGCGGCTCGACCACCAACAACCTGACCCGCCAGAAGCAGGTCGAGTACCTGCCGACCACGTTCATCACCGGCACCAAGATCCTGTCCAGGGCCGATTCGGGCATCACCGAGATCGAGGACCTGGAGGGCAAGGTCATCGGCCTGTCGGCCGGCACCACCAACGAGAAGGTCATCAAGGCGGCGATCGACGAGCTGGGGCTGGACGTGGACGTGGTGACCGTCAAGGACCATAGCCAGGGCTGGCTGTCGCTGGAGACCGACCGCATCGACGCCTACGGCTCGGACGACGTGCTGCTGTACGGCCTGGTGTCCAGGTCGAGCGATCCGGCGGACTACCAGGTGACCGGTCGCTACCTGTCGTTCGATCCGTACGCGATCATGGTGCCGCGCAACGATTCGACCTTCGAGCGCCTGGGCCGGGTGGTCTTCGCCGGACTGATGCGCTCGGGCGAGATGGCCGAGATCTACGCGCAGTGGTTCGAGCCCGGCCCGACCGGCATCGACATGCCGTTGTCCGACGATCTGGCGGCCGCGTTCAGCTCGCAGGCCCTGCCCGAATAGCTCGGGACCGAAGCGGCCTTCCCGCCGCCCGGCCCGGACGATGAACTACAACTGGGACTGGGGGATCCTGTTCCGTGATCCGTACGCGGGCTGGATCCTGGCAGGGCTCGGCTGGACGCTGGC
>Ga0115029_1000305_pt1 | contig 53001 bp, 37 predicted proteins | sample SidtaG_3_FD_87297 | JGI IMG/M metagenome (GOLD analysis project Ga0115029, IMG submission 87297) | Marine algal microbial communities from Sidmouth, United Kingdom - Sidmouth_Asex1 metaG | ecosystem: Host-associated > Algae > Red algae > Unclassified | place: Sidmouth, United Kingdom | collected... | reverse complement strand
TGAGATCTGCTCGTACAATCAGGAAACAAAGATGACAGCTTACTGTAAACTGTTTTATTCTATCAATGCGATCCTGTGTAAGTCTCTGCTCATATGTTTCTACCTAGGAGCGGACAGCTTACTGTAAACTGTTTTATGTGTTTGAGAAGCCTCCTTAGCTGAGATCTGCTCGTACGATCAGGTAATAGAGTTGACAGCTTACTGTAAACTGTTTTATATGTATGAGAAGCCTCCTAAGCTGAGATCTGCTCGTACGATCAGGTAATAGAGTTGACAGCTTACTGTAAACTGTTTCTCACGATTCAAAAGTTAAGGGTTTGGAATAGCTCAGCGGCCTGTATACCCGACCTCATTCTCAATCTCTACAGCTTACTGTAAACTGTTTTATTCGATCAATGCGATCCTGTGTATGCTTCTACTCATACGTTTCTGACCTAGGAGCGGACAGCTTACTGTAAACTGTTTCATGTGTATGAGTAGTCTCTTTAGCTGAGTTCTGCTCGTACGATCAGCTAATAGAGTATACAGCTTACTGTAAACTGTTTTGCACGATCCAAAAGTCAAGTGTTTGGAACAGCTCAGCGACCAGTATAACCGAGCTATTTCTCAATCTACACAGCTTACTATAAACTGTTTTATTTGATCAATGATACCAAGTGTAAATCTCTGCTCATACGTTTCTGACCTATAACCGGACAGCTTACTGTAAACTGTTTTTGTATCCATAACTCATCTTCTCCATAAATCAGAGATTATCCATACATTCACTCCATGAATTATCGATACCTCCTGATTACCACATCGGCACTATTGCTCTTGCTTTGTTTCTCTCCTTCTTTGACCGCCCAGAAAAAAGCTAAGAAAAAACAAGACAAATCAACCACTGAGAAGGCAGATGAGATCAATCTCAACGCCCTGACATGGAGATGCGTGGGTCCAGCGCTTACAAGCGGCCGTATAGCTGACATTGCCGTTCATCCTGAGCATCACAAGATCCAGTATGTCGCAACAGCCAGCGGCGGGGTATGGAAGACGGTCAATCACGGGACCACTTATAAGCCTATTACCGATGGACAAGGCAGCTACTCTATGGGATGTGTTACACTCGATCCATCACAGCCCAATACTGTCTGGGTAGGCTCAGGTGAAAACAACAATCAGCGATCTGTCGCCTACGGTGACGGTATCTATAGATCGGATGATGCAGGAGCCAGTTGGAAGCATATGGGACTCAAGGAGTCAGAGCATATCGGGCGCATTATCGTTCATCCAGAAAACTCTGATGTTATTTATGTAGCTGCCATAGGTCCGCTATGGTCGTCAGGTGGAGACCGTGGCGTATATAGATCGCAAGATGGTGGCGACAGCTGGCAGCTAGTGCTAGAAATCGATGAGCATACCGGTGTCAACGATATCGTGATGCATCCCACAGATCCTGATATACTATATGCGTCTTCCCTTCAGCGCAGACGTCATGTCTACACCTATGTCGGAGGAGGTCCTGGGTCGAGTATGTACCGTAGTATTGATGGTGGAGATACGTGGGATGAAATCAAGAAAGGCCTGCCATCCGCAGAGCTCGGGCGTATAGGACTAGCAGTGACGAGTGCTGCCCCAGATCGTGTCTATGCTATTGTAGAAGCGGCCGAAGGCAAAGGTGGATTTTACATGAGTGATAATCGTGGTGCCAATTGGAATCGACAATCTGGACAGAGTACCAGTGGAAATTATTACCAAGAGATCATCACAGATCCACTCCGTGCGGACGTAATCTACTCTATGGATACATGGATGAAGGTCAGCACGGATGCCGGTAAGTCTTGGTCCCTTGTGGGCGAGGATACTAAGCATGTGGACAACCACAGTATGTGGATAGATCCTGAGGACGGCGAGCACTGGATCGTTGGATGCGACGGAGGCATCTACGAGACATACGATGCCGCTGATACTTGGGCATTTCGTAAAAATCTTCCCGTGACGCAGTTTTATAAAGTTGCTGTGGATAATGACGAGCCGTTCTATAATATATATGGAGGCACGCAGGACAATTTCAGTATAGGGGGTCCGTCTCGCGTGACCAATTCACACGGTATCAGAAATGAAGACTGGTTTATCACCCACGGTGGAGACGGATTTGAGACGCAGATCGATCCAGAAAATCCAGATATCATCTATGCTCAGTCACAGTATGGAGTTCTCGTAAGATATGATCGTCGTAGCGGCGAGGAACTAGGAATACAGCCTAAAGAGCGCAAAGGCGAGGACGGCTATAGGTGGAACTGGGATGCGCCACTCATCGCTAGTCCGCATAGTAGTGGCAGAGTTTACTTTGCCGCTAATAAAGTGTTTAAGTCAGACGACTATGGTAACAGCTGGGATGTCATCAGCGATGATCTCACGCGACAGCTCAATCGCAATGAGCTGCCGGTATATGACCGAGTCGTGAGCATAGATGCCGTCATGAAGAATGGGTCTACCTCGCCCTATGGTACGATCGTGGCGATGTCCGAGTCAGCAATTGATGCTGATGTACTCGCTATTGGCACAGATGATGGTCTCATACAGATCACAGAAGATGCTGGAGCAACTTGGCGGTCCATAGATAATTTACCTGGAGCTCCTGCCAGGTCATATGTCAATAGTGTGTACCTGTCTCAGCATGATCGATCCACTATCTACGCTGCCCTCAATCATCACAAGTACGGTGACTTCACACCATATATATATGTATCCAGAGATCTTGGAAGTTCTTGGAATCGCATTAGCACGGGCCTTCCAGATCGTGGAAGTGTCTATGCGATAGAAGAAGATCACGAGAAGGCAGAATTACTATTTTGCGGGACGGAGTTTGGCGTTTTCTATAGCGCGACAGGTGGCTCTAAGTGGTCTAAGCTTGGAAGCGGACTTCCTACCGTCGCCGTTCGCGACATTGCGATCCAGAAGAGGGAAAATGATTTAATCCTCGGGACATTTGGAAGGGGATTTTATGTATTGGATGATTATAGTGTGCTCAGGGGGCTTTCGCCCAAAAGCGACCTAGCCGAAGACGGTGTACTCGCCGTACGTGATCCACTGATGTGGGAAAAAGATGCACCACTCGGACTTCCAGGAAAATCCTTTCAAGGAGATGATTACTACACAGCCGAAAATCTAGGCCCTGTGGCGCTTATCAGATATCACTATAGTAAGGAGCATAAGTCTCTCGAAGACAAAAGAAAGAAAGCACAAAAGGAAGCAGTAGATAAGGAAGTGGATTTTAAATATCCTGATTACGACGCTCTGGCAGCCGAGCGCGATGAAGCATCTCCCAAAGTAGTCTTTACCATTACAGATAGTGATGGTAACTATATACATCAGATCCAGCAGTCCGCCTCCAAAGGACTAGGGAGCTTGGAATGGAATCTTCGTTACCATCCTACCGCGCCCATAGATCTTAGCTCGCCGAGCTTTTACAATCCATTCGCTGGGAAGAATGAAGGTACACTCGTAGTACCGGGTGAGTATACCGTACAGATGTCTAGTTATCACGATGGAAAAAGTGAAGATATAGGCGAGCCATTCACCTTCACCGTCAAGGCGCTGGACTCATCCGTGATGCCAGCCCGAGATCGAGCGGTTACATCGGCATTTCAGCGTGAGGTAGAAGCATTCGGAACAGAAATTTCTGTCTTAGGTGCGCGCATGCGAGAAGCCAATAATAAACTTCGCTACATGCGTGAAGCTGCTAAGTATGCGCAGCGACCATGGTCTGAGATCACAGCCAAAATCGATGCCGTCGAGGAGGAGATGGATGAACTTAACCGTATGTTGTATGGTGACAATATAATGACGCGTCTCGATATGGGTCAGCCAGTCACACCAGCAGCTAGAGTAGGGTGGATATCATATGAGAGTAAGTACAGCACATCTGACCCTACAGAGACACACCAGATGAGCCTCGCGATAGCCAAGGAGGAGTTTATGCCTATCAAAGTAAGAGCCGATGCATTATTCTCTGGTCCGATAGCTGATCTAGAAAAGCTATTGGATGATGCGGGAGCGCCTTATACGCCGGGTAGGGGGTAGGTTTGCGAGGCACTATCAAGATATCATGAAGTTATGCGAGAGTGATTACATAAACTACTCAGAAAATTGAAATGGGCTAAGAATATAAAGAGTAGAGTTCATAGTTTCATCTATGATAACAGGACGGTAATAAAGTTTATATACTTACTGATCATCCTTAATATTCTAGCATTGATTCTAGAATCTTTCAATGAAATGAAGGATCAGTATGGTAGTCTGTTTGAGGCTTTCGAGATATTTTCGATAATTGTCTTTTCCTTAGAGTATTTAGCGAGACTCTACACGGCGAATGTTAAGGGTGAGCCAAGGAGTAAGTTTGTATTTTCGTTTTACGGTATTGTTGATTTATTAGCTGTTTTACCATTTTTGTTACCGTTCGTGTTAGGCCTTGACTTAAGAGTGCTTAGGGTATTAAGGCTATTCCGATTAATAAGAATATTTAAACTGGGAAGATATAATGAGTCATTTAGAACAATAAGAGAGGTGCTCAAGGCAACTAAGACCGAACTCTTAATGACCGTTTTTATAGCATTTATCTTATTGCTGATATCATCTACACTCATGTACTACGTAGAGTCAGATATACAGCCAGAGAAATTTAAGTCAATCCCCCATGCATTTTGGTGGGCGATAGCCACACTGACTACTGTCGGATATGGTGACGTATATCCCGTGACGGGAATGGGTCGATTATTAAGCTCAATCATAGCCATTATCGGTATTGGATTTGTCGCATTGCCTACAGGTATTCTTAGTTCAGCATTTATGGACAGGGTAAAGAGAGGTCCTGATGCGAAGTGCGAGCATTGCGGGAAATCTCTAAGAAGCTAGTACGGTCATGCATAATTTTTTGGTGCTGCGAGAAGGTGAAGCAGGCTTGCTTAGCGGGATTCCTTTAAACCCATTTCGTGCATTAGGCTTCGTAGCGAGAGCCGCAGGTGCGATAAGATGAGGTGTTTCTCTGACGAGGCATAGCGGGCTATGTGCATCTCGGCTGTCGCTCGATGAACGGTTCAGGAGGACAAGCTTGCCTACCTCTGGTAGGTGCCTCATCTTGAAGCAGATGTGGCTCGCAGTAGAAGCAAAGCACAATGGTCATATCACTCTACTAACTATATGATAAATGGGCGAGATCCACCCGTAACAAAAACTTATGCCAACGACACTCATGATATATCGCCTATAGTCCTGACTGAGCGTCAGTTACATCGCTGAAAAACATTTACCAAAAATCCTAATGCACGAAATGGGTTGAATCGGCATCCTCAGTTTTGCGGCTTCGACAGGAGCAAAGAGGAAGTCACTACCGCTACCCACGCTTACGCGCTACAAGCGTCTGATTACCTACACTCTTGGTCCCCAACTCTACAAGTACTTCATAATCTAGCGGCAGCAATAAATCCACACGCGAGCCAAACTTGATGAATCCTATTTCATCGCTATAGGCTAGACCATCACCTTGCTGCACGTCACAGATAATTCTCCGTGCCATTACGCCCGCTATCTGCTTGCAATATATGACATCCGCTCCATGCTGTATGAGGACTTCGCTATGCTCATTGAGTTCAGAGCTCTTAGGATTACGAGCAAATAGATAATCGCCATCCATTACCTCAGCGCTTACCACCTTGCCGCTACAGGGCGTCCAGTTGACATGGACATTGAGCGGAGACATAAAGATGCTGAGCTGTGTACGACGCTCATGGAAATGCTTTTTCTCATCCACCTGCTCGATCACTACCACGACGCCATCAGCAGGAGCATAGATCTCTCCGAGCTTAGCACCGCCCAGTTCACGACGAGGATGTCGGAAAAACTGCCAGCAAAAGATGGCTATCAGGACAAGGGCGATAGATAGCAGAATCCAGAGCAATTTGGGCGAAAGCCCCATCATCAAAGGCACTAGGCTAGAGATAGCCAGCAAGCTTACTATCACAAGTGTAATCTTGCCGCTAGGATGGAATCGTATCATAATTATGAATCTACCAGCCAAAGATAGGCGGCCACAAAGGGCACTGCACAGAGAAATGCATCAAATCGATCGAGGACACCACCATGATCACCCAGTAGCGTGCCAGAGTCCTTCACCCCGGCCATCCGCTTATAGTGAGATTCTATCAAGTCGCCGAGCGTACCCATAGCCCATACAATCACGGAGATGATGAGCCAATCTAGCGACGAGAGTACTAGGAATATCTGTGAAAGACCTACAGAGATGATCATAGCGCAAAGTAGTCCACCTATGGCTCCTTCCCATGTTTTGTTAGGCGAGATACGAGGAAACAATCGACGTTTCCCTAGTGTGCGGCCTGCATAGTAGGCGCCCGAGTCTGTACTCCAGATGAGTATAAATATCCCAAGTAGTGTGCTGCTCTCCCACAATCCCGATCGTACGCAGATCCAGTAGGCCAGCACCATGGACAGCGGCACGTAGACAAGCGCATCAATCATTTCCTTGAGGTAACTGACTCCTGTGACACTGTAGAGTCCTATGATGCGCATGATATAGTAGACCGTGGTGACGAGAAGCAAGGTGAAGATAAAACTCTGATGGCTGAGCACCTGAGTGCGATCCGAAAGTAGTAACCAAGACAAGTAAGCAAATGTCAGAGTCCCTAGAGTGATAAAGATGACAGCCCTCAGCGTGCTCTCTACCTTCAGCATCTGCTGTGACAGTCGACTCATCTCCTGCTGTCCCACTAGGACCACAATAGAGAATAGTACGAGACTATACCACTCTCCGAGGTACAGCGCGCCTATAATAGCGGCTCCGAGGGCAAGACCTATGAGGATTCTATTCATCCGAGTGCCAAAGATGCTTATTTGTCCACCAGATCCATGCATCTTTGGTCTCTATCATTATTCTAGATATGCCTACAGCCCTCAGCGTCAATATTAATAAAGTAGCCCTCATCCGCAACAGCAGAGGAGCCAATAGACCAGATGTACTACAGATCGCGCGTGATCTGGAAGACTACGGTGCTGACGGTATCACCATACACCCTCGACCAGATGAGCGGCATGTAAAGTACAGTGACGCCTACGCTCTACGTGACGTAGTGCGTACAGAGCTCAATATCGAGGGATACCCTTCAGAGAGATTTTTGAAAATGGTCCATGAGGTGCAGCCCGCGCAGTGTACACTAGTGCCTGATGCACCTGGTCAGCTCACAAGTGACCACGGATGGGATGCCAAGTCTCGCTATGAGGAGCTCCGTAGGATCATTGAACCACTGCAAGAGCTAGGTGTACGAGTGTCCATATTTCTAGATCCGGATCCTGAGCAGGTGGCTTTCGCCAAAATGAGCGGTACAGATCGTATAGAGCTTTACACAGGCCCCTACGCACATGTCTACCCCAAAGATCCTGCAAGAGCTGTCGCGGCTTACAAGATAACAGCCATGGCGGCCATAGATGCTGGGCTAGGGATCAATGCTGGCCATGATCTAGACTTATCCAATTTACAGCACTTTATAGACCACACACCAGCTCTACTGGAGGTAAGTATAGGACACGCACTGATCAGCGATGCCTTGTACTATGGATTAAGTAATACGGTGAATATGTATAAATCGAGATGCTTACCAACCGCCAATTAATATAGTTCGTCTATCTTAGTGTTAAGAATTCGTTAACTTCGTGAAGTATCACTAAGCGAGGCTGAGCGATATAACTTGTAAAAACGCATTGTAAACTAAACTTAAGAAGGAATGAAAAGACTATCACTATTCTTGCTGATGACCGTGGGAGCCCTAGGGTTTCTGATGGCTCAGCGTACCGTAAGCGGTACAGTGACTGATGAGACGGGAGAGCCTCTCATCGCAGCACAAGTCGAGGTAAAGGGCACTACTATAGGTACCTCTACAGAGCTTGATGGAACATACTCTCTGGTAGTACCGGAGGGAAGTAATGTACTTACGATCACCTATGTTGGATTCAATGACCGAGAAATTACTCTCGGAGCCTCCAATATCGTTGATGTAGTCCTAGCAGAAGGAGTACAGCTCGATGAATTGGTCGTCACTGGTCTGGGTATCAAAAAGGAGAAGAAAGCTCTTGGGTATGGTGTAACCACCATTTCCCCTAGAGAGCTAGAAGGAAGAGCCGAAACAGACGTGGCTCGTGTCCTAAGAGGTAAGACTACTGGTGTAGATATCACTTCGACATCTGGACTCGCCGGATCAGGTACAAGTGTTATCATACGTGGTTACTCATCCATCACGGGGTCTAATCAGCCTCTCTTTGTTGTAGATGGTGTTCCTTTTAACACCAATACGAATACAGATCAAGGCTTTACGTCAGGAGGTGCTTCTGCATCATCTAGATTCTTGGATCTTGATCCTAACAATATTGCTGAGATTTCAATTCTCAAAGGGTTAAGTGCAACAGTCCTCTACGGTGAGCAAGGTCGTAATGGTGTCATACTCGTCACCACTAAGACAGGTGATATAGATCTGGACGCTAATAAAGGCTTCGAAGTTTCTGTCACACAGAACGTAGCAGTCACTTCTGTGGCTAATCTTCCAGATTATCAGAATACCTACGGTAATGGATTCTCTGGTAGCTTTGGTTGGTTCTTTAGTAACTGGGGGCCAGCTTTTGACAACACTGATCCTGCCTTCTATGGTACCTCGTATCTAGGTGAAAAAGATGGTGTGGTACAATTGCAGCATCCGTACAATACGGGTAGAGAAGCATTTGCAAATCAATACCCAGGTCGTGAATTTGGACCCTATGAATATCGTCCTTATCAGAGCGTTGAGAACTTTTTTGAAAATGGCCTATCCACTAATACGAGCATCAATATATCTAAGAGTTTCGGTGGTGGTCAGTTCAATGCTGCTTACAGCTATCTGAATGATGAAGGCTACACCCCAGACTTGGCCAATGGTGCTTCAAGCAATAATTATATTAAGCACAATCTATCTTTAGGTGCGGGTACACAATTAGCCAATGGTCTTAAGATCAATGGTGTATTCAATTTTATCGCTTCTGATAGGACATCACCTCCAATCTCTCCAGGATTTGGTTCAGGTACTTTTGTGCAAGATGTCCCTTCACTGTTCTCAGACGTGCTCTATACACCGCGATCAGTTGATCTTAACGGACTGCCTTTTCAGAGTGAGCTCGATGGGTCTCAGACTTATTACCGTCAGACATCGCAGATTCAGCATCCTCTATGGACTCTCAATAATGCTCAAGATCGAGAAAGCGTAGATCGCTTTTTTGGTAATATCAATATGAGTTATCAAATTGCGCCATGGTTGAACGCTAGCTACAGAGCTAGTGTAGATCAATATACGCAGAGCAACACTCGAATCGTAAACCGCGGAGGTACGCAAGTGCCTAATGGTGCGTATAGCACTTCAGCTTTAAGAAATAAGATTACAGATCTTCTCTTTACTCTTAATTACGATCTTGATTTGAGTCAAGATCTCAATCTGAGTGGATTTGTAGGTGGAAACTCACGTCGCGAAACTTTTAATATTGAAGGTGCTTTCAGTACTAATCAATTTGTTTATGGCTTTGAAGGGCATAACAATTTTATAGAGAACAACGCCTTCTCAAGAATTCAAGAGGAAAATCTCTTGGGATTATTGGGATCAGCCACTCTGGGGTATAAGAATTTTGTATACTTATCCCTACAAGCTCGTAATGACTGGACTTCTACCCTAGAGCAAGAGAACCGATCTATCCTTTATCCAAGTGCTAATCTTTCTTTTGTACCCACTGATGCATTTGATGGTCTCCAGAGTGATGCCATTAGTTATCTTAAGCTCAGAGCTGGTATAGGGACCTCAGCGGGTTATCCAGATCCTTATAGAACAAGAACTGTACTAGGTACTGATACACGGTCCTTTATAGACAGAGGTAATACAGTTATTAATACTAATAGCGTCTCTAACTTTTTAGGAAATCCAAATCTTGCTCATGAGAGTCATACAGAGCTTGAATTAGGTCTAGAAGCTCGCTTTTGGAAAAATCGATTTGGTGTAGATCTATCCATCTACGACAAAGAGTCTTCAGACTTGATTGTAGATCTTGATTTAGATCCAGCATCTGGATTTACTCGTACCACGCTCAATGCTGCGCAGGTTTCTAATCGTGGAATAGAGCTTGGGCTTACACTGACACCTATTGCTAAAGCAGTACAGTGGGATCTCGGTGTGAACTTCACTGCCAATGAAAATGTAGTCGACAAAATTGCTGACGGCGTTGATCAGGTAACGATAGCAGGATTCACTGATCTTGGAAACTTTGCAATAGAGGGAGAGCCTTTCTCTACGATTCAGGGAACGAGATTTGAAAGAGTCAATGGCGAGCTTCTCGTCAATAGCCAAGGATTCTATAACGAGACTACAGAGATATTCCCAATCGGTGATCCTAATCCTGATTACAATATCTCTTATCTCAGCACGCTTAGCTGGAAAGGGGTCTCGCTATTTGTAAACTTTAACTACACAAAAGGTGGTGACATTTTATCCATCTCAGCAGCGCAAAATCTAGCCCGTGGTAATACTGTCGATACAGAATTTGATAGATTTCTGCCATTTGTGTTGGAAGGTGCCTTTGAAGATGGAAATAAGAATGATGTGCAGATATTCGCTGGAGATGCGTTCTTTGAAGGCTTCTTCGGGCCACGTGAAGGACAGGTGTTCGATGGAACTACGGTACGTCTAAGAGAAGTAACACTTTCTTATGAGATACCGAAAAACATATTTGCTGCCTCTCCTTTAGGTAGTGCTACGATCTCAATAGTCGGTGAGAATCTTTGGTTCAAAGCAATCAATTTTCCTGAGGGAATTAACTACGATCCAGAGGTGCTTAGCTTGGGTGTAGGAAATGGCAGAGGTATTGACTTTGTGACTGGACCTACTGCACAGAGAATTGGATTCAATCTTTCAGTGACATTTTAGTGAGAGATTCTAAGTAGAATCCTTCTTAAATCAAAATAACAAACAATGAAGAAAATAGTAAAATATACATTTTTCCTAGGTCTAGTCTGCATGATCAGTGCCTGCGGAGACCTCTTTGATCTGGATCTTCAAGAGGATCCCAATAGCCCCACGTCAGAGACGGCAGATTTAGAGTCTTTATTTAATTCTACACAACTAGAATTTGGCCAGGCCCTGGCAAGTGCGCAGTTTTTTACGATGCAGTTATCTCGCCAGAGAGCTATGACAGCAGGTAATATATACGCTACAGCCTTTGGTCCACAAGCATTTGACGGATTATGGTCTACAGCTTATGCTGGTTTTATACCTGATGCCGATGCAGTGATTGCCTTAGCAACCCCTACAGAGCAGTTGTACCATGTTGGAGCCGCTAAGGTGATGAAAGCCTTTGTGCTTATGCAGATGGTTGATATTTTCGGTGATGTGCCATTATCTGAAGCTGGTCAAGGTATTGGCAATGTAAGCCCTGATGAGCAGAGCGGTGAATCAGTATACGACGCAGCTAATATTCTTCTTGATGAAGCTTTAGACAATTTTGCCGCTAACACCGCTGCTGCGCCTGTTTCAGACCTCTTCTATGGTGGAACCATAGATGGCTGGATCGCAGCAGCAAACACACTTAGGCTTAGAAGCGCTTTGTATACCCGAGATTGGTCGACATTCGATGCCATTATTGAAGCTGATTCTTATATCAACTCAAGTGATTTGGACTGGCAAGCAGAGTATGGCTCCACGAGAATGAATCCTGACAGTCGTCATCCCTTATATGTTAATAGCTACGAGGCAAATGACGGCCACTACATGAGCAATTGGCTGATGTGGGTCATGACACAGTCGCGTGGTGTGATGGATCCGCGTACACGATTCTACTTCTATAGAACCATATCATCCATCCCTACTGACGATGCGAATCGCTTTGACTGCATATTCTCAGTGTTGCCAGATCCTGACTTTACCCCGAGCCATTATCTCAATTGTGACGACGAGATGCCTTATTGTGTCGCAAGCCTAGATGGTGGTTATTTCGGACGTGATCATGGTAATGCAAATGGTATACCACCTGACGGTGATGTACGGACTGTATATGGCGTCTATCCAGCTGGTGGAAAGTTTGATAATAATATCAACAATGGAGTTCAGAATGATGGAGTCGATGGTGCGCTTGGCGCAGGTATTCACCCAATATTGACATCATTTTTTGTAGATTTCTACAGGGCCGAAGCGGCTGCTCTTAGAGGTGATGAGGCAGGGGCAAAAACGCTTATGCTAACCGGTATACAGAATTCTATAAATAAGGTCAGAGACTTTGGTACAAGCGCCGATATGGCATCCCTAGAGCAGCAGGTCGCATCGAATCCTGTGGTCATTACAGGGGCTGATTTCGTTCCAGGCTCTCAAGAAGATTCAACGTATCTCGCAGCAGTAGCGGAAATGTATGATGACGCTGGTGACCCATTTAACGTGCTCGCAACTGAATTTCTGGTATCTACATATGGTAATGGACTCGAAGGATATAACTTGATTCGACGTACAGCACACCCGACGAATATGCAGCCAATGCTCGAGACCGGTGCAGGGCCTTTTATTCGCTCAGCGCTTTACCCAGCAAACCATGTGAACTTAAATCAAAACGCAACACAGAAGTCTGTGACCGACAAAGTTTTCTGGGACATCAGTCCTGATGACTTAGGTCCTTGTTTCTAACTTAAAGCATTTATACCTATGAGAAAAATATTTGGATATATATCAATTACGGCTTTGCTATTTGCATGTTCTGCAGATCCAGAGCTAGGACCGATCATCACAATTGACTCGGCAGAAATAGGAGCGTTCCCCAGACTTCTAGAGCTGACTTCGGGTGAATATGATTTAGCTAACTTGTCCACTTCAGCCTATGTTCACGAATTGGATTTTCGATCAGAGAACGGTGGTAGAAATGTCACGGAATACCGAATTTTCGTAAGCCATACAGATAACGATGATTCTAACGGTGATCAAAGTGTATCTGAGGAACTTTATAGGTCGTTTACTCAGTCGGACTTTGTAGAAAACTCCTCAACTGGCAACTTAGGACTAACGCTTAATTTCCCTTTCACCGAGATAGCTTCTGATCTTGGCATTGACATCAATGATGTCTCACCAGGTGATTTCTTCTCATTTCGATCCGAGGTGACTTTGGATGATGGACGGGTATTTGCACAATCTAATACTAATCCCACTATTAATGGACCAGCATTTGGAGCGCTTTTTGACTGGAGAGTTAATGCTACCTGCCCACTTCCAGATGACCTGTTTGTTGGAGATTATGCCCTCACTTATGACAATGTTGCAGGAGGATTTGACGAGTCACTAGTAGAAGAAACCGTTACTCTTGGCTTAGTTCCAGGATCTACTACGCAGAGAGTATTTAATGCAACGCTGCTTGATGCTTTCGGTGGATTTCCTGTCACCCCTGCAATAGAGTTCGTTTGTGATGTTGTCAACCTACTGCCAGAAGATAGTGGAGTGTCCTGTGGAGGTCCAAACATATTCTTGAACCCGGCCGCGGTGGCACTTTCAGCTGATATTACTGATGATTCAGTGATTTTAGTTGACTATATCGAAGACGGAGGCGCGTGTGGTTATTCAGCGACCCGTACTATGCGTCTGACTAAGTTGTAGAAATAACTCATTTATTATTATAATAGCATCCCCATCATTGAATTCAATGATGGGGATATCTTTTGTATGCCATTACGTAGGAAGCATCAGGTATTCATCGTACCTACCGCACAGAGATGAAAATGACAAATTGGAACACCTTGTTAAGTATAATGCTTACGCTTGTAACTATGGCAGTTTGTCATGCCCAGTATACAGACGCTGCTTTAGACTACGGAATTTTGTTTAGGGCAGAGAGTCCGGAGCTGTCTGGTGGTGGAGCGTGTTTTTTGGATTACAATGGTGACGGCTGGATCGATCTTTACTTGTGCGGCGGGGAACTCAAGGATAAGCTATATACAAATATTCGAGGCAAATTCTATGAAGATGATTCTGATCTCATTAACCTAGAAGACCGTGTGCGTAATACATCGGCCGTCACATCCGCTGATCTTAATAGTGATGGGTGTGAAGATATTATAGTAGGTACATTCGAAAATAACCAGGCGAGCTACTTGCTCATTAATGACTGCAATGGACATTTTGCACAGATTAATCTTCCTGCTGGTCAGGATGGTTTTGGCTCTACCGCCGGGTTAATTGTAGCCGACCTCAATGGTGACGAGCTGCTTGATATTGTTCTACTGAATTATATACTCTTTCCTGAGTTTTTGAGAGATTCCTCAGACGCAGTTGTCGGATATGCACACGAGTGTCAACAGAATATGGTTTATATAAATCGAGGTGATCTAAGATTTATAGAAATGGCACGAGATATGAATCTTGGTGGAAAGGGATGTACCTACGCGGGAGTCGAACTGCTCCTAGATCGTACAAGGTCTGGCTTAGTTTATGTAAATGATTTTGGTGCTTGGGTTTGGCCCCATGAGTATCTCACACTACCTGACGGCGATCTGCTATATAGGGATGCAGCTCAAGAAGCTACTCTTGACAGAGCTATGTATGGCATGGGCATTGCTATGGGTGATATCGACAACGATCACGATATAGATATCTATCTATCAGACATTGGAGCAAATCAATTACTCGTTCAGAATGCTGATACCTTCACCAATGAAGCAAGCGCGCGAAATGTTCGTAGTGATACTACGGAAAGCGGTTTGAATAGCACCTCCTGGGGAGCGGTCTTTACGGATGTCGATAATGATGGTGATCCGGACTTGTTTGTGGCAAATGGTTACATAAATCTACCGCAGTTTCTTGAAAACGATATACTTAATCCAGATCGAATGTTTATCAATCATGAAGGCCACTTCACTGATAGAAGCGAAGTGATGGGTATAGCTGATCCGGCTTTGCATAGAGGAGCTATCGTAGGAGACGTAAATCATGACGGTAAGGAGGATATTTTGACGTCTCGTATAGATGCGCTTGTTCAGATACAGCGTCCTGATAGAAATTGTAAGCTTTGGATTAATAGTACTTCTACGGGTAACCATGTGCAGCTACACCTAGGAGATACACCATTCACACGTCCTACCAGTAGTCTTCTTGTTCAAGTATATGCTGGCGGTCACCATAGGACTGTAACTCACTATGCTGGTGGCACCCATGCATCAAGCTCATCTCCTGTGGTGCATATAGGTGTTGCTGAAGCGAATTTGGTCGATAGTGTAATTGTGATGTATGTCGATGGAGAAATCCGCAGGGCGTATGACCTTGATGCGGGGCATACCTACTGGCTCGATCCTACCGGTGAAGCCATGATAGTAGGATGTACAGACTCTCGTGATCCAAATTATGTCTCAGATGCTCAAGTACATGCCTATTGCAAAGATTCACTAAGCACCTCTATCGAGCTTGTGCCCGATCTGACTTGTGAGCCTATACATTCGCTGTCACTCGAAGTGATATTGCAGACCATGACAGAGGTACAAGTCATAGACATTACTGGCATTCGGGTAGACCCATTGAAATTGCTAAGTCTTGACGTAGCTATGGGGTTATATTACATCCGCTATTATGATCCATCTGCGGGATGCTATCGTCATCAATCAATAGTGCGATGATAAGCACTGCCTAGAGCCTCTACAGATTACGTGATTTACGTTTTCTTTTTGAGCTCGATTTTCGACCTGCTTCTTTCTTCGCAGCTTTGCTTTCTCTTTTGGCGTCTTTGTCTAGTACTTCTTGGTCAAACACCATATTGCGTGCTCTACCAAACTTGAAGAACATCCCGGTCTCAAACAGTCTATTACGTACTGGTAAGCCATTTTCATCAGATGCAACTCTGGAGATCCCATATTGTAGTCGGCCATAGATGCAAATCTGACCATAATCCACTGCAAAATTAGCTTCAGCTCCGATGATGAAACCTATATCGATGGGATTTACTCCATTGCCCTTTTCTATATTCAATGTTTCTACAGTGGGTTGGCCAATTCTAAAGAATCGATTTTCGGCACTCAGTGCATAGCCTACACTCGGGCCAGCTGCGAGGGCCCAATCAAATTGATTGGAATAAATATATTTATACTTTACTAGCACTGGAACTTCAAGATATTGAATAACTCTCTTGAATTGTGTCGTATTCCTCACGACATCTAATCTCACGCCTTTCTTAATATAATTGAATTCAGGCTGTATCCATAAATTCTTGAGCTTAGTCTGCCACTCATAACTAAGTCCCAGAGTGACATCAAAGCGTAGATTAGGCTCTACTACGGTATTCGTTTGCTCTGCTAAGGTCACTCCTGCTTTCACACCAAATAAATTTTGGGCTCTTACAGTATTGAGTAAGCAGAGGCATAGCATTATTACTGATATAGTGTATTTCGTCATGATTTTTATTTGTAAAGCGAAAGTAATCCGTTATTAGTGCCGACCACAAGTATGTCCTCATCTTCTTTCGTAGTTATAATCGTAATAGTCTTTATATCTCCTTTAGTAAAATGTGAGAGTGGCCGAGCTTGAATATTTTTGCCAGGGGCTGATAGGACGTATTGCCTTGACGCATCTAGTCGTGGAGTCTCAGGTTCGGTACTATATATATTGCCCACAGCTATACAATCATCCACCCCATCATGATCCACATCAGTAATGGCAATATCGAGCATCGGTCTCATCTGCAAGATTTTGGGTAAGCTTACAAGCTCATAGGATCCACTTCCATCATTAATAAGAATCACGGATTCAAAATAATTAGCTGTGGCCACGTATGCTGTATCTAATGCAGCGCCATATACATCCTTCAGACTAGCTGTAGCAAACGATCGATAAGTGGGGAATTTTTCCTTGATCATAGGCATCTGCTCAGAGCTGCACTCCCTACCTCTGAAAGGGACATACTCGTTACCATATCGCTGAGCAAGGACAACATCGTGCGTACCACTACCGTCTAGATCCGAACCATACACACGCAGTGGTTTGCTGTCCGATGCTTGGTACTTGCTATTAAGACCTAAGTTTCCTAGGATCAAGTCCTCATGTCCATCGCCGGTTATATCAGCTTCAGCTACGGAGAACCACCAGCCAGATTTCTCATCAGTGGGTAAGGAGGAAGGCACTAGACGTCCATCCGTTGCAGACAAGAGAAGTGGTGACATCCATTCGCCTACTAGTAGTAATTTATCTGAGGACGTGATGATAGCGTCATTCAGAAGACCTGTAATTTCCACATCTGCTAGCCACGTCTGTGACCTGTCTATCAGTTGACCGTCTTCGTTGATCAAGATAGCTAGCCCAGCACCTAGTGGGTAACTTTGAGGAATTAACCGATTAAGTACCACGAGATCTAAGTCTCCGTCTTTGTCAAGGTCCCAGTTGATCACACGACTTGTCGATGCTTTGATGAGATCCTCGTATCGCTCATCTACGACATAGTTGCCGTCCTGATTTTCATAGAGTTTATTAGCATAGGAGTCGTGACCAGGTTTAAATTCATTTCCACCGTGAGCAACAAAGACATCAAGGTCACCATCTTTATCAATGTCAATCAAGGCAATGTCAGACTCCTCAGCTGATGACTGTGCTATGTCACCTAGTGATAATGGGACGAATTTATTTGATGGAGTTTGTATAAATGTTTTTGGTGGGGAGCCATGACTAGAACTACACCACAAATCTTCCAGACCATCGCCGTTCCAGTCGGCACTCACAAGTCTCGGTCCAAGACGACTCTGACGATAAGGTAAAAGTACCTCAGTGATAAGATCGTCATAGCTGTTTTCTCGGTGGCGATAATATAATCCATAGTCCCCAAGAGACACCTGCTCCAGGAGCGATTCAGTTATAGAAGCCGCTCCATCTGCTTTGTTGGGAGCCTGGCCAGGGTAGTCGATCACTATACGGCGGTCTACATCGACTTGCTTACGCACCACTCGTGCGCCATCAGGCCAAGTCACTCGTAAACTATCCACGTGCATCTCTTTTCCTAGTCCTATAGAGACGATCGGAGAAACCGAAGACCGGTACCCAGTGACGCGTCGTGCGACTGCGACGTGACGATCTATAGATGTCCATAGTTCAACTCGGGCAAAGCTCTCACTAGTTGGTCCCGACACCTGTATTTGGAGGTAATGATTTGGCCCTTGATTAGCATTGTTTCGATAAACTAGGGCTTCATCATCCATGACATTGACTACGATATCAAGATCTCCATCATTGTCAAGATCACTGTAGGCGGCACCATTACTGTACGTCGGCTGATCCATACCAGATGCATTTGCCATTTCGACAAATGACAATCGACTGTTTTGGCGGTAAAGCAAATTGGGTAATTTCTCTTCAGGAATCAGATCATACAGTTCCTGCTTGACTTTATTTGGTACTTCACCACGATACGCAAGTTGAGTGTCTTTTACTTTTTGACGAAAGTCATTGTCGAGAGCATATTTACGATATCCGTTGGTCACATATAAGTCATTGTACCCATCTAGGTCATAGTCAAGTACTAGGGGTGCCCAGCTCCAATCTGTCTTGGCTAATCCTAGTAAGTGAGATACTTCATCATATGATCCAGCACCATCGCTAAGTTGCACGCTATTGTACATGTATTGATGTGGCATCTCCATGTTTTTCACCATCATGTCAAAGGTTTCCACATTCATGCTAGCCATGAGAGTTTTGGCGCGTACATGATCTGTGCTTGCCATATCTAGCACTACAAGATCTTCGTTCCCATCACCATCTAGATCTCCAGCATCTACGCCCATTCCGTAGAACGACATATGCTGAGTCCGGGCTTTGATTTCATTGATAAATGTTCCGTCACCTTGATTTACCCACAGCACATCAGGTACGTAGTAGTCATTGGCCTGATAGATATCTAATCTGCCATCATCGTTGACATCTAGCACGCATACGCCCAGACCAAATGATGGGTGTAGGATGCCGCTTTCCTTCGATACATCCGTGAACCGACCTGAATCATTACGATAAAGATGGCTACTATTGTTATACCATGCGGTGCTGTCTGTAATGAGTTGTCTATAATAGGGGATGATGTCGTAACCATATACCTCGCTTTCATTCATTACGTAGCAGTCTAGATCTCCATCATTATCATAATCAAGAAATACGCTCTGAGATGATATTCCGTCATCCGCGAGTCCTACTGATTCTGCGACTTCCTTAAATCTCATTTCGCCTTGATTTATATACAGGCGATTTTTGCGTTGACTTGATTGTACCGGACCGCCTTGTGATAAATATATATCCAAGAATCCATCAGCATCCACATCCGCTACGGTTACACCATTAGACCATTGCTGATGATCTTGCAGACCAGAGATCGCCGTCACATCCGTGAATTTCAGATCGCCAAGATTTTTGTAGATTCTATTTTCTACCTCGTTACCCGTAAAGATCAGATCTTCTAAGCCGTCGTTATCAAGGTCAGCGATAGCTACGCCAGCGCCATTGTAGTAATAGTCATAGTCCAGAAGATTAAATCGAGTGCTGACATCGGGTTTGAGTTGATTTGCAAAGTCGACTCCAGTGTACGTTGAGGGCATACTACTAAATGCCTCATTCGCAGACTCCTCAGAAGTACACCCGAAGAGAGAAATCAGTAGTATAGCAAGCGGTAGATATCTCATTGATGATCATAAAGATAGTGCTAAGCCCTATGCTTTATGATCTGTCGTGTTATTACGACTTATCGTATCTTTCTTAGCATGATCATCTTTTGCCATGGCCACCTAGCATACGGATCACCAGATGGTGGTGCACCGTACTGGTATGACCGTAGAGGGACTGTGGTGCCTGATATACAGCAAGTGCTCGATGATCAAGAAGTGCATTTCATGAACGTGGCTTTACCGCGATGGTGGTCGAGAGACCTTTCGGTCAAATGCCATGAAGTGGCTACCAAAGAATTGGATCGACTTATGGAAAATCTAATGGCGTCATCCGTACATATTGTAACCCACAGTCTTGGCTGTCATGTAGGAGAGTCTATTGCCAGTCAGCTACGAGCTCAAGATGTACCTCTTGGCCAGCTTATTCATGTCAATCCATATAGATATGTCTCCAGGGTAGATCATCCTGCACTGATCTTACGATGTACCAATGACTGGATTACGGGAAAGTGGATCAAAGAAGATATAGAGAATGCCGTCATAGCAGGCTATGAAAGTAAACGACCGTGGTATCAGCGCCACAAGGAGCCTCTCTATTGCTCAGAAGCGTGGAGTAACTTGGCGACATATTTGCGGTAGTATAGCTATGCACATGCAGGAGTCCATCGACAAGTTTATGAAATATCTCGAGCAAGAGCGTCGATACAGTCAACATACCTTGACGTCGTATCGGGTGGATCTCTTACAACTCAAAGACTTCTTGCATGTACAATTTGAGCTGATCGATCCATCAGATCTCCTTCCTCTGCACATGCGGTCATGGCTTGTTTCTTTAACCAAGGCCGACTACGCTGCCCGGACCATTGCTCGTAAGATCAGTAGTCTTAAGTCTTATTGTCACTATATGCGTAGACAAGGAGTCATGAGTACAGATCCAAGCGCCACACTCAAGTCACCGAGATTGCCCAAGCGGGTACCAGTGACTATCCGTAGATCAGAATTGTCCGAACTATGGACCTATCTGGAAGCGCAGTCGGGTTATGCTGCACAGCGCGATCTAGTATTGATGAGCCTGTTGTATGAGACAGGAATGAGACGATCGGAGCTGAGAGGATTGCAATATGCCCACGTTGATTACTCACTAGGGCAGCTTAGAGTGATAGGGAAAGGTAATAAAGAACGCATTTTGCCGCTAAGGCAGAAGACCCTAGAGCAAATCCAAGATCTACGGACACTTGCTCTAGAGCAACACGGGCGCACTGCCCTCTCAGACTACCTCATAAGCACCGATAGCGGAAAGCAAGCATATCCCAAGATGATCTACAATCGTGTGCATGATTTACTGCGCCGCGTGAGCTCTTCTACTCGATTAAGTCCCCATGTACTGAGGCACAGTTTTGCCACGCACTTATCGGAGTCTGGAGCAGAATTACATGCTGTGAAAGACCTCTTAGGACATGCAGGTCTCAATGCGACGCAGATCTATACGCACAACTCACTGGACAAGTTGAAGAAGTCATATCAGAGTACTCATCCACGGAGTAAGTGACCAAATCGCTGAGCGGATCAAATCGACTAAGAAAATTTACGCTCCACCCCTTGAATTTACTGATAATATCGCTATCTTTGCATTCGCTTTTAAGAGAGCGAAGTTCATTGTAGTAGAGAAAATAAGTGGAACTCATTGATAATGAGACAGTCACGCGTGTATCAGGCGACCATGAGGTAACACTCTGATCTCGCACCGTTTACGCGTTTTTGTGTCACTAAGCGTGACATCTTGCTTCACATTCCATCAGCCAGTGTAGCTCAGTTGGCCAGAGCAGCTGATTTGTAATCAGCGGGTCGGGGGTTCGAATCCCTCCACTGGCTCAGTATTGACGTAGGTTCTTGTAGCCTCTAGGAGTGTGTGTAGAGAGGTTGAGCTATTTGAGTACACCATCGCACTGTTAATTCAGTGTGGGATATAAGCGGAAGTAGCTCAGTTGGTAGAGCATCAGCCTTCCAAGCTGAGGGTCGCGGGTTCGAGTCTCGTCTTCCGCTCACTTCCGCCGAAGCTGGGCAGATGCCAAGCGATTGCAGAAGCACTATGGGGATGCGCCGGAGTTGGAGAGCCGGGCCAGACTGTAAATCTGGTGTTCACGCTGAATAGGTTCGATTCCTATCATCCCCACATCTCGGGATGAGATATACTGTACCCGGTGATTGCCAATGTAGCTCAGGGGTAGAGCACTTCCATGGTAAGGAAGGGGTCGGTGGTTCAATTCCACTCATTGGCTCTATTTTTTATTCTACTACTTGTACTTTATAGATAATCTGGAAACTTAATAAACACTAACAATAATTACTAATGGCAAAGGAAACTTTCGAAAGAACGAAACCCCACGTCAACATCGGCACAATTGGCCACGTTGACCACGGTAAGACTACTTTGACGGCCGCCATTACTTCTGTTCTTGCAGAAGATGGTCTCGCTGCCAAAGCTGACTACGCATCTATTGACGCCGCACCGGAGGAGAGAGAGCGTGGAATTACAATTAACACTGCACACGTAGAGTATGAGACGCAAATCCGTCACTACGCTCACGTAGACTGTCCTGGTCACGCCGATTATGTGAAAAACATGATTACTGGTGCTGCTCAGATGGACGGAGCTATCCTAGTGGTGGCTGCGACTGATGGTCCTATGAAGCAGACGCGTGAGCACATCCTTCTGGCTCGCCAGGTAGGTGTACCTCAGATTGTTGTCTTTATGAATAAAGTAGATCTCGTCGATGATGAGGAAATGCTTGAGCTCGTAGAGATGGAAGTCCGCGAACTACTTGATCAGTACAAATTTGATGGAGACAATGCCTCTGTCATCAAAGGTTCTGCTCTCAAAGCTCTCGAAGGAGACGCTGATGCAGTTGCTCAGATCAAAGCTCTCATGGATGCAGTTGACTCAGAAATTCCTGAGCCAGTGCGTGATGTAGACAAGCCTTTCCTTATGCCTGTAGAGGATATCTTCTCTATCACAGGTCGTGGAACTGTTGCTACAGGTCGTATCGAGCGTGGAGTAATCAACACTGGTGACAACGTAGAGATCGTAGGTCTTGCCAAAGAAGGCGAAAAGGCTATGACATCTACCATTACTGGTGTAGAGATGTTCCGTAAGATCCTCGCAAGAGGTGAAGCTGGTGATAACGCTGGTCTACTCCTCAGAGGTGTAGAAAAAGCCGACATCAAAAGAGGTATGGTTATCTGTGCACCTGGTAGCGTAAAGCCACACACTGAGTTTAAGTGTGAGGTATATGTACTAGGTAAAGATGAAGGTGGTCGTCACACACCATTCTTCAACGGATACCGTCCGCAGTTCTACTTCAGAACTACTGATGTAACTGGTGATGTGAATCTACCAGACGGTGTTGAGATGGTCATGCCTGGTGACAATGTCACTCTGCATGTGAAACTTATCAATGCTATTGCAATGGAAAAAGGTCTTCGATTTGCGATCCGCGAAGGTGGACGTACAGTTGGTGCAGGTCAGGTAACTGAGATCATCAACTAAGAAGTAACCATACGGATCAGCGAGCTTGCTCTGCTGATTCACATTATAGATAAAGAGCTTAGAAAAGTTCTTTGCCGAACGTTTATTGAGAAATGAATCCGGAGGTCTGCAAAGACCTTCGGAATCATTTTTAGACACAGGGGAGTAGCTCAATTGGTAGAGCGACGGTCTCCAAAACCGTAGGCCGCGGGTTCGACTCCTGTCTCCCCTGCACATTATCCTCATCGATGGTCCGCCTAGCGCGGTCATCACACTTCAAGAATGATCAGACCATGGATGGTTTATTTTTATACATCAAAGAAAGCTACAACGAGCTCATCAATAAGGTGACTTGGCCTAGCTGGAGTGATCTAATCTCTAATAGCAATATCGTGGTCGTAGCGACAATCATCATCACACTTCTCGTGCTGGTGATGGATCTAGCGTCTACCACCATTCTTGATGTGCTTTATCCTCCTACACCAGAGTAATGACAGACATCGTCAGCGATAAAAGGTGGTACAGCCTCCGCGTCATCAGTGGCAAGGAGCGCAAAATCAAAGAAAGAATCGAACTCGAAATCTCGAGATCGGGCTGGGCGGACTATGTCACTGAGGTACTGGTCCCTTCAGAAAAGGTTTACAAAATCAGAAACGGTAAGAAGGTTATTCTAGAAAGAAATATCTTGCCTGGATACATTCTCATAGAGGCCCTTCCGGCCAAATTTAGCGGAGAGATCATCGCCGCAATATCCAATGTACCCAATGTCATTCACTTCCTAGGAAAGAATAATCCTATTCCCATGCAGCCTTCAGAGGCTAATCGGATGCTAGGTAAAGTCGACGAATCTGAGGATAGCTCAGAAGAATTGATCGAACCGTTCATCGTAGGTGAAACTGTCAAGATCGTTGACGGTCCATTCAGTGACTTTGTCGGTGATGTACAAGATGTAAATGAAGATAAGAAAAAGTTGACCGTGATCGTTAAGATCTTCGGTCGAGGCACAGAGGTGGAACTCGCCTTTATACAAGTAGAAAAAATTACATAGCTCAACTAAGAATAAGATGGCTAAAGAAGTAGAAGCATTTATCAAATTGCAAGTACGTGGTGGAGCTGCAAATCCAGCACCTCCAGTTGGACCAGCACTCGGTGCTAAGGGTGTCAATATCATGGAATTCTGTAAGAGATTCAATGCTAAGACAGAAGACAAGAGAGGTCAACTACTACCTGTAGTGATCTCCGTGTTTAAGGATAAGAGTTTTGAATTTGTTATCAAGACCGTTCCAGCATCCGCTCAGCTCCTTGAAGCTGCGAAGTTGAAAAGTGGATCGCCTGAGTCTAATCGTACCAAAGTAGGTAGCGTAACTTGGGATCAGATCAAGGACATTGCAGAGAATAAAATGGCCGACCTCAATGCCTTTACCTCGCATTCAGCCATGAAGATGGTTGCAGGTACTGCGCGCAGCATGGGCCTCACCGTTAGTGGTGCAGCACCATGGGACGAGGGAGCAGAAGCATAGTTTAGAATCATTCACAGGGAGTCTGAGCTGAGACTTAGACGCTACTACCTTTAATACAATGGCAAAATCATTTAAAAAACGCAAAGCTGTCGATAGTAAAGTCGATCGCGAGCAACAGTATGTTATCGCAGAGGCGATGCAACTAGTCAAAGACGTCAATACCACTAAGTTTGACGCATCAGTAGATCTGCACATCAATCTAGGTGTGGATCCTAAGAAAGCTGACCAAGCTATCCGTGGCACAGCTTCACTTCCACACGGAACTGGTAAGTCTAAGACCGTTCTAGTATTCTGTACACCTGATAAAGAGCAGGAGGCAAAGGATGCTGGAGCTGACTACGTCGGTCTAGAAGACATGATGCAAAAAGTACAAGGTGGATGGACTGACGTCGATGTCATCATCGCTACGCCAAATGTCATGGCTCAAGTCGGTAGACTTGGACGTGTACTAGGACCTAGAGGTATCATGCCCAACCCTAAGACAGGTACAGTAACTTTTGATGTTGCTAAAGCTGTCACAGATGTAAAGGGTGGTAAGATTTCCTTCCGCGTAGACAAATATGGAATCATCCATTCGAGTGTAGGACGCGTGTCTTTCACAGCAGAGAAACTCGTAGACAATGCCAAGGAACTTCTAGGTACACTACTGAGGATGAAGCCAGCTTCCGCCAAAGGAACATATATGAAATCTATTACAGTGGCTAGCACTATGAGCCCAGGAATCAAGATCGACCCTAAGTCCGTCTCTTAAATAAAGCGTCATGACAAGAACAGAAAAAGCGCAAGCAGTAGAAGAGCTAAAGGGCAAATTTGAAGGTGCCTCTTTCTTTTACCTAGCAGATAGCTCCACTCTATCAGTAGAGCAGATTAATAATTTCAGACGACTATGCTTTGACAAAGGCGTAGAAGTCAAAGTAGTCAAGAACACCCTTGCTCAGAAAGCATTGGAAGAACTCGATAACGAGTCTTACAAGCCGCTTTATAATATCTTCAAAGGTCCCACGACCTTGCTCTTTTCAGATACAGCCAATGTGCCTGCTAAGATTATCAAAGACTTCAGAGCTAAGAATGAGATTCCTGCCCTTAAAGCGGCATATATAGACTCTGATGTATTCATCGGTGACGATAAGATCGACGCGCTGATTGCACTCAAGTCTAAGGAAGAGCTTCTAGGAGAGGTCATCGGACTACTACAATCACCTATACGTACCGTACTCGGTCAGCTCCAGAGTGGAGGTCAGACAATTTCTGGCTTGCTCAAGGCACTCGAGTCTCGCAGCGAATAACACAGCTTCCAAGTTTCGTACTTTATTCATATCACACTTTACAAGAAAACTAGCAAAACGCAATAGACATGGCAGATTTAAAAGCAATAGCAGATCAGCTCGTAGGACTTACGGTAAAAGAAGTCTCAGAATTAGCTGACATCCTCAAAGACGAGCATGGTATAGAACCAGCTGCAGCAGCAGTAGCGGTGGCAGCAGGCCCTGGAGGCGGCGGCGGTGGCGCAGAAGCTGAAGAGAAAACAGAATTTGATGTAGTTCTCAACTCAGCAGGTGCCGCTAAACTTAAAGTCGTAAAAGAAGTTAAGACTCTACTCGGTCTTGGATTGAAAGACGCTAAAGACATCGTTGATGGAGCTCCTTCTACTATCAAAGAAGGTATTCCAAAAGACGAAGCTGAATCAATCAAGTCAGCTCTAGAAGCTGTTGGTGCACAAGTTGAATTGAAGTAATTCATCGCGCTAATAGCCGAGAGAACTGATTGATTTACAACGACGATACAGCAAGACATTGAGGCTTAGGCGTGTGCTTACACACGCCTAGGCCTTGCGTCGTTACAGATGATACGCACTAGGACTACTACGGAGCCAAGACGATAAGATAAAGGATCCTTTACACTCATAATTACAGCACTACTATGGCATCAGCAGCTAAAGCCAAAGCCAACGGTACCTCAGCTCTCCCAGAGAGACATAGCTTCCGAAAGATCAAACTGCCCGCGCAGTATCCAGATCTTCTCGAAATACAGCTCAAGTCTTTCATGGAGTTCTTTCAGCTTTCTACTACTCCAGAAAATCGAGAGAATGAGGGACTATTCAGAGTATTTCAGGAAAATTTCCCGATTACAGACGCTCGAAATATATTCGTACTCGAATTTCTCGACTACTTTGTAGACCCTCCGCGATACAGCATCACAGAGTGTGTACAGCGTGGACTTACTTACAGCGTACCGCTGAAAGCCAAGCTGCGCCTCTCTTGTAATGATGAGGAGCATGTAGATTTTGAGACCATCGTACAGGACGTATTCCTTGGTAATATACCCTACATGACGCCTAAGGGAACATTTGTGATTAATGGTGCAGAGCGAGTGATCGTATCGCAGCTTCATAGATCTCCTGGTGTATTCTTCTCGCAGAGCTTCCACCCCAATGGTACAAAGATTCACTCCGCACGTGTCATCCCTTTTAAGGGTGCATGGATGGAGTTTGCGACAGACATTAATAATGTCATGTTTGCTTACATTGACCGTAAGAAGAAGTTCCCCGTAACTACCTTATTGCGTGCCATCGGATTTGATAATGATAAGGATATCCTGTCCATATTTGATCTAGCAGAAGAAGTAAAAGCTAATAAAACTACCCTCAAGAAAGCCATCGGCCGTAAACTCGCCGCCCGTGTACTCCGTACATGGACTGAAGACTTTGTGGATGAGGACACTGGTGAGGTAGTGACAATAGAGAGAAACGAGATTATCCTAGACCGAGACATCATTCTCGATGCGGATAATGTAGAACTCATCATAGAATCAGAGACTGAAACGGTTATCCTACAGAAGGATGACGTTGCTGAAGACTATGGTATCATCTACCAGACCCTTCAGAAAGATCCATCTAGCTCCGAGATCGAAGCCGTACAGTATATCTACCGTCAGCTTAGAGGAAGTGATCCCCCGGATGAGGAAACAGCTCGTGGTATCATAGACAAACTCTTCTTCTCCAATAAGAGATATAATCTCGGAGAAGTAGGTCGATATAAGATCAACCGAAAGCTCGATCTAGATATTCCAATCGAAACACAGACACTGACTAAGGAAGACATCATCCAGATCGTCACATATCTTATCAAGCTCGTCAATCAAAAAGCCGAGCTCGATGATATAGATCATTTGAGTAACCGTCGCGTGCGTACGGTTGGTGAGCAGCTTTATGCACAGTTTGGTGTAGGTCTAGCGCGCATGGCGCGTACGATCAGAGAGCGTATGAATGTAAGGGACAATGAAGTCTTTACACCCATCGATCTTATCAATGCTCGTACACTATCAAGCGTTATCAATAGCTTCTTTGGAACTAGCCAGTTATCGCAGTTCCTAGATCAGACCAATCCGCTATCAGAGATCACACACAAGCGTAGAATCTCTGCTCTCGGACCTGGGGGACTCTCCAGAGAGCGTGCAGGATTTGAGGTGCGTGATGTTCACTATAGCCACTACGGTCGCCTGTGTACGATCGAAACGCCAGAGGGTCCTAATATTGGATTGATCTCTACTCTTTGCGTACACGCCAAAGTGAATAAAATGGGCTTCCTCGAGACGCCTTATAGGAAAGTAGATAGTGGCAAGGTTGACATTATCGGTCAAGCTGAGTATCTATCTGCAGAAGGTGAAGATTTCAAGATCATTGCCCAAGCAAACTCTAGTATCGGTGAAAAAGGAGAATTCTTGACCAATAGAATCAAGTGTCGCCAACATGGTGATTTCCCTATCCTCGAGCCAGACGAGATAGAGTACATGGATATGGCGCCTAACCAGATTGTGGGTGTAAGTGCCTCTATGATTCCTTTCCTAGAAAATGATGATGCCAACAGAGCCCTTATGGGATCTAACATGCAGCGTCAAGCAGTACCTCTAGTACGACCTAAGTCACCTATCGTAGGTACAGGGCTGGAGGAAAAAGTAGCGCGTGATTCGCGTATGCTTATCAATGCTGAGGGAGATGGAGTAGTAGAATACGTAGACGCTCGTAAAATAACCATAGCATACGATCGGTCAGAAGCTGAGGATCTCGTTTCCTTTGAGAATAATATTAAGACCTACGACCTTATCAAGTTCCGTAGGACGAATCAAGGTACCTGCATTAATCTGAAGCCAATTGTACGTAAAGGTGACAGAGTACATAAAGGAAAAATCCTTTGTGACGGCTATGCAACAGATAATGGCGAATTGGCTCTAGGTCAAAACCTCAAAGTGGCCTTCATGCCATGGAAGGGTTACAACTTTGAGGATGCCATTGTACTCTCAGAAAGAGTAGTAAGAGAGGACGTATTTACATCTATTCATATCGTGAATTACGAGATGGATGTACGTGATACTAAACTCGGTGAAGAGGAATTGACTAATGATATTCCTAATGTAAGTGAAGACGCTACCAAGGATCTCGATGAGAATGGTATCATCCGCACCGGTGCATGGGTCAATGAAGGTGACATCATCATAGGTAAAATCACACCCAAAGGTGAGAGCGATCCTACACCAGAAGAAAAACTCCTCAGAGCAATCTTTGGAGATAAAGCTGGTGATGTAAAAGATGCATCTCTCAAAGCTCCTCCATCATCCAAGGGTGTCATCATCAATTCTCAGCTTTTCTCTAGAGCTAAGAAAGATAAGACGCAGAAAGAAAGAGAAAAGATTCTTCTCGATAAACTTGAGGATAAGCACAAGGTGGCGCTCAATGAACTAAGAACTATTCTAGTTGATAAGCTTAAGGTACTAGTCTCTGGTAAAGTATCACAAGGTGTGAAGAGTATCTACAATGAGATGCTCGTACCTAAGGGTACTAAGTTCAGCCAGAAAGTGCTGAAAGAAATTGACTACTCCGTAGTTGACTATAATAGCTGGGTTAAAGATGATAGCGTGGTCAAGCAAATCGCTCGTCTCTTGCACAACTATAATCTCAAGGTCAATGAAGAAGTAGGTCGCTTCAAGCGCGAAAAATTCAATATCAGCATAGGTGATGAACTACCATCAGGCGTACTCAAACTTGCCAAAGTTTATCTCGCGAAAAAGCGCAAACTTAAAGTAGGTGATAAGCTCGCAGGTCGCCACGGTAACAAGGGAATCGTAGCACGTATCGTACGTATGGAAGATATGCCATTCCTTGAGGATGGTACTCCCGTAGATATCGTACTTAATCCTCTGGGTGTACCATCAAGGATGAACCTCGGACAGATATTTGAGACAGTTCTAGGCTGGGCAGGTGAGTCATTAGGACTCAAGTTTGCTACACCAATTTTTGATGGAGCAAGTCTCGAGGAAATTGATGAACTCATCAAGAAAGCCAACTTACCGTCACTAGGTCAGACGTACCTATATGATGGTGAGACAGGAGATCGATTCCACCAGCAGGCAACTGTAGGTGTGATCTACATGCTCAAGCTTTCTCACATGGTAGATGATAAGATGCATGCTCGATCCATCGGGCCATACAGTCTCATTACACAGCAGCCGCTGGGTGGTAAGGCACAGTTTGGTGGACAGAGATTTGGTGAGATGGAAGTATGGGCTCTAGAGGCCTTCGGTGCTTCCAATATTCTCCAGGAGCTACTTACCATCAAGTCTGATGATATCATCGGACGTGCCAAGACCTATGAGGCTATCGTAAAAGGTGATAATCTACCATCACCAAATATTCCTGAATCATTCAATGTATTGATTCATGAACTACGAGGACTAGCCCTTGACGTAAAATTTGATTAATAGACATCACTCGGTAATACCATATATATGCCATTTAAGAAGAGTTCTATAAGCAACCGTATCGAAGACTTCAGTGCGATCACCATCAAGCTCTGTTCTCCGGATCAGATCCTTGAGAGATCATACGGTGAAGTCCTCAAGCCGGAGACGATCAACTATCGCTCATATAAGCCCGAGCGCGATGGTCTTTTCTGCGAGCGGATATTCGGTCCAGTTAAAGATTATGAGTGCTACTGTGGTAAGTACAAGCGTATCCGGTACAAGGGTATCGTATGTGATCGCTGTGGCGTAGAAGTGACAGAAAAGAAAGTGCGCCGTGAGCGTATGGGACACATCAGACTTGTGGTGCCTGTGGTCCACATCTGGTTCTTTAAGTCACTGCCCAATAAAATCGGTTACCTCCTAGGTGTCGCGAGTAAGAAACTTGAGACCATCATCTACTATGAGCGCTATGTCGTCATACAGCAAGGTGTCAAAGCCGACGAGATCGAGCATAAAGCTCTCCTCACAGAGGAAGAGTACTTTGAAGTACTTGACACTCTGCCAAAGGATAACCAAGCGCTAGAAGATACTCACCCAGACAAGTTTATCGCTAAGATGGGTGCAGAGGCGGTCTATGATCTCCTGCTACAACTCAAGCTCGATGACCTCTCTTATCAGTTGAGACATCAAGCAGCTACGGAAACCTCTCAGCAGCGTAAGTCAGAAGCGCTCAAGCGCCTACGAGTTGTAGAAGCATTCCGTGATGGACTCTCGCGTATGGAAAATAATCCAGAGTGGGCAATCATTGAGTACCTGCCTGTCATTCCGCCAGAGCTGAGACCATTGGTCCCACTAGATGGTGGACGATTTGCAAGTTCAGATCTTAATGATCTTTATCGACGAGTCATTATCAGAAATAATCGTCTGAAAAGACTTCTAGAAATAAAGGCCCCTGAGGTCATCTTGCGTAATGAGAAGCGTATGCTTCAGGAGGCAGTGGATTCGCTTTTTGACAATAGTCGTAAGTCCAATGCCGTCAAGGCTGAGGGTGGTCGTGCTCTTAAGTCTCTGAGTGATATACTCAAGGGTAAGCAAGGGCGTTTCCGCCAAAACCTACTAGGTAAGCGTGTAGACTATAGTGGTCGATCCGTGATCGTAGTAGGGCCTACACTGAAGATTCACGAGTGTGGTATTCCTAAGGGAATGGCCTCTGAGCTCTTCAAGCCTTTTGTCATCAGAAAGCTCATCGAACGCGGTATCGTAAAGACCGTCAAGAGTGCTAAGAAACTTGTAGATCGCAAAGAGCCAGTCATCTGGGAAATCTTAGAAAATATACTTCAAGGTCATCCCGTATTGCTCAATCGTGCGCCTACACTTCACAGGCTTTCAATCCAGGCTTTTCAGCCAAAACTCGTAGAAGGTAAAGCAATCCAGCTCCACCCACTTGTGTGTGGTGCCTTCAACGCCGATTTTGATGGTGATCAGATGGCTGTACACGTACCTCTAGGTCATGCAGCGATACTCGAGGCACAAGTGCTCATGCTTGCATGTCACAATATGCTCAATCCGCAGGATGGGTCACCGATTACCCTTCCTTCACAGGATATGGTCTTGGGTCTTTACTACCTAACTAAGGAAAAAGTAGTAGATAAGAAAAATCCGATCGCTGGTGCTGGTATGACTTTCTACAGCCAAGAAGAAGTGGTGATAGCGCACAATGAAGGTCGCCTAGATCTTCACGCTCCTATCAAGGTTCGCGAGATCATTACCAATAGTGAAGGTGAAAAAGAGCGAGTAATGCTTGAGACCACAGTTGGTCGTGTCATCTTTAATCAGGCGGTGCCAGATCGTATTGCTTTTATCAACGAACTGCTGACTAAGAAGAATCTTAAGAGGATCATTGGTAAGATAATTACACAGACAGACTTTCCTACCACGGCTGAGTTCCTAGATAATATCAAGGAGCTAGGCTTTAAGTGGTCATTCAAAGGTGGCCTATCATTTAACCTTGGAGATCTTATCACACCTAGTGTGAAAGAAGATACACTTGTATCAGCGCAGTCTGAAGTAGACACGGTGATCGAGCACTACAATCTCGGACTTATCACTGATAAGGAGAGATATAATCAAGTGATCGACAAGTGGACGTACGCGGATAATGCAATCACTGAGAACCTCATGAATGAGCTTGCCGCTCACAAAGGAGGATTCAACTCGGTGTACATGATGCTTCACTCTGGAGCTCGTGGATCTAAGGCGCAGATCAAGCAGCTATGTGGTCTCAGGGGACTGATGGCTAAGCCGCGTAAATCTGGTGATACTGGTGGAGCCATCATTGAAAACCCGATTCTGTCCAACTTCCTAGAAGGACTATCCGTACAGGATTACTTTATCAGTACACACGGTGCGAGAAAAGGTCTTGCCGATACAGCCTTGAAGACAGCAGATGCAGGTTACCTCACCAGACGTCTGGTTGATGTAGCTCAGGATGTGGTCATCATGGAAGAGGACTGTGCTACACTGCGTGGCATAGAAACTACAGCACTTGTAGATAATGATAAGATTATAGAAACACTAGCAGCGAGAATCAGAGGGCGTTACAGTCTGCACGATATTGAGCATCCTGCGTCTGGTGATATCATCGTAGGTGCTGCAGAGTACATCTCTGATGATATAGCTGAGGAACTAGAAGAAGCAGGTGTAGAAGCTGTCATGATCAGATCCGTAGCCACATGCGACACGAAGCGTGGAGTATGTACCAAGTGCTATGGTAAGAATCTTGCTACCGGCCGTATCGCAGAGAAAGGTGATTCAGTTGGCATCATCGCTGCACAGAGTATTGGTGAGCCGGGTACGCAGCTGACACTTCGTACATTCCACGTAGGTGGTGTAGCGACGGTATCCAAAACTGAGAATCAGCACGAAGCGAGATTTGATGGAGTCGTAGACTTTGATAATGTGCGCTACATCGAGATGATGATCAATGGTAAGAAGACCAAGAAAGTACTTTCACGATCTGGTGAAGTCCGCATCTTGGAACCTAAGACCAAGAAAATTCAGTCTAGCCACTTTATACCTTATGGCTCTGAGCTATACTTTGAGGAAGGAGACAAAATCAAGAAACTCGATATCATCTGTGAGTGGGATCCGTTTAACGCGGTGATCATATCAGAGTACAGTGGGATCATACAGTTTGATTCCATCGAAGAAGGTGTGACGTACCGCGTAGAGCGTGATGATCAGACAGGATACGAGGAGAAGATCATCCAAGAATCTAAGAACAAGAAGAAGATACCTACAGTGAAAGTACTTTCACCAGACGGGGAGATTCTTAAGAACTATACACTACCTGTAGGCTCGCACATCAGCATCGAAGAAGGTGCAGAAGTAGATGCCGGTGCTAACCTAGCTAAGATTCCGAGAAGCCTCGGGCAGATCCAGGATATCACAGGTGGTCTACCTCGTGTAACCGAGCTATTTGAAGCGAGAAACCCATCCAATCCTGCTGTGACCAGTGAGATAGATGGTATCGTGTCATTTGGTAAGATTAAGCGTGGTAACCGTGAAGTGTTTGTAGAGGACGAGCGTACACAGCAGAAGAGAAAGTATCTCATCGGTTTCAGTAAGCACATTCTTGTACAGGATGGCGATTTTGTGAGAGCAGGATCACCACTCAGTGACGGTACTATAGCACCGATTGACATCCTTAATATCAAGGGGCCATTTGCGGTACAGCAGTACCTAGTAAATGGTGTGCAGGAGGTTTACCGTTCACAGGGTATCGATATTAATGATAAGCACATCGAAGTAATCGTGCGTCAGATGATGAGGAGACTCATGATCCAAGATCCAGGAGATACTACTTTCCTTGAAGGTGAAGCTGTAGAGAAGTATGACTTCCTAGAGCAAAATGACTGGATCTACGATAAGAAGTTTATCGAAGATGCGGGCGAGTCAGCCAATCTCAAAGTAGGTCAGCTAGTAACTCTCAGACAAGTCCGTGAGGAGATCAGTTCTCTTAAGCGCGATGATAAAAAACTCGTAGAGTTCCGCGATGCGGTACCAGCCACTTCAGCACCGATCCTACAAGGTATCACGAGATCGTCTCTCGGTACGCACAGTTGGATCTCAGCTGCTAGTTTCCAAGAGACGACCAAGGTACTTTCTACAGCAGCGATCGCCGCTAAGCAAGATCACCTAGAAGGTCTCAAGGAGAACGTCATCGTAGGTAAGCAGATTCCAGCTGGTACAGGACTCAGGGATTTTGATAATCTCTTTGTACAGTCAGAATCAGAAATCGCAGAGCGTGAAGCTAAAGAAGCACTCAGCGACAGTATGATGATGGGCTAGATCTCTTTCGAGAAAATGCAATACACAAAAGGTCGGCACTTGTAGAAGTGTCGCCCTTTTTTTTATGAGTCCTACGAAATGGGTTTGATGTATGTCTATTCTGATCATCTAATGCTAAGAATCTCGCTCACTGCAAGAAGTGCATATGATCATTGCCTTAGGACATCTTCACCTCTTCCTCTATTATCTTGACCGCTCCTTCGCTAGGATCTATCAGATCGCCTCGCATACGACCACGCACCTGAGTGATCTCAGCGCCCAATATTACTACAACAGAGCTGTAGTATACCCACAGCAGTAAACTCACAAGTGCCGCTGCACTTCCAAAGGTGGACGCCACTTCTGTATTTCCAACGTAAAATCCGATCGCAAACTTTCCGATTATAAAGAGTATAGAAGTGATGAGTGCGCCGAAATAGAGATTATTTCTGCTAATCTTAGCGTCAGGAAGATATTTATAAAGAAGGACAAACATAAAGAAGGTGATCACCATGGATAAAATGAAACTCAGGACTTGTGCAAATGTCTCGCCAGCTTCTGGCAGTCTGTACAATATGGCTTCACCGAGCGAAGTGGCCAGACTGTTGAGCCCAAGAGAAACGAGAAATATAAATCCTAGTCCAGCTATGAATGCCACAGAGAGAAGGCGATTTTTAAGCATGTTGAGTATCCCATTAGTCGGCTTTTCTTTAATATTCCACGCCGTATTGAGGGATTTTTTCAATTGTCCCACCACCACGGTAGCCGAGACGAGTAGCGTTGCTACACTGATAATGGTGGCCATGGCACTCTTACCACTAAGCTTAGCATTATTTACGACTTCTTTTAACTGTGTGGCCGTCTCATATCCAAATAGTCCGCCAAGCTCATTAAATAATTGAGTTTGCATGCCTGCTCCTCCAGTGAAAAGAGAGGTTATCCCTATGACAATCACTAGGATGGGTGCTATAGAAAATATCGTATAGTAGGACAGTGATGCAGCCAGTGTCATCGTATCGTCATTAATAAACTCGCGGATGACTGCTAGTACAAAATCCTTAATCTTCTTCATACCTAAGGGACTACCCAGCGCGGGTGGTGGTTCGATTAAGAGCGACCACAATTGACCGAACAACTATCCTAGACGATATGTATAATGATCACACTTATCAAGACCTCATTATATGGATGCACCAAAACTACCAGCTATAGATCAAGTCATATTTTCAGATTATCAACTCGGGCCCATTTCTCTGTCCAACAGGATCGTGATGGCACCGATGACGCGATGTAGAGCCATTGATAATGTTCCATCAGCTCTGATGGCAACCTACTATAGTCAGAGAGCCGGAGCCGGACTCATCATTACAGAAGGTACTGCTCCATCTGCGGATGGACTCGGCTACGCGCGCATTCCAGGCATCTATAGCGACAAGCAGGTAGACGGTTGGAAAAAAGTCACAGAAGAAGTGCATGCTCAGGGTGGTAAGATCTATCTACAATTGATGCACTGTGGACGTGTCTCACATCCAGACAATATGGAGTCGGGCGCTGAAATTTTAGCTCCATCCGCTATTGCACCTGCGGATACCAAGATGTATGTGGACGGGGCAGGTGAGTTAGAAATCCCTACACCTAGAGCCATGACTACTTCTGACATCGATAAGGCCGTCAATCAGTATCGTGTCGCCGCAACTAATGCGATCAAGGCGGGCTTTGATGGAGTAGAAATTCATGGGGCCAATGGCTATCTGATAAATCAATTTATCAATCCAGGCTCTAATCAGCGAGAAGACCACTATGGTGGAAGTATAGAAAATCGTACGCGTTTTGCTATGGAAGTAGCCGCAGCCGTGATTGCTGAAATTGGCGCCAATCGCACAGGAATGCGACTTTCGCCCTTTGGTGTCATGAATGATATGAGTACCTATGATGAGATCAGCGATACGTTCTTATATCTAGCCGCTCAGCTCAATCGACTACAGCTCCAGTATATCCATCTCGTAGATCACGCATCTATGGGAGCACCAGCTGTGCCCGAAGAAATAAAAAGAAAGATCCGTATAATATTTAATCAGACACTGATCCTATCGGGAGGGTATGATAAGGCACGAGCCAATGCTGATCTCAATGAAGGTCATGCCGACTTGATTGCAATAGGTAGGCCCTATATTTCCAATCCTGATCTAGTAGGTCGCTTTGTAGAAAATGCCAATCTCGCTATTCCTCAAGAAGATACCTTCTATACAGCTGGCGAGGAAGGCTATGTAGATTATCCCTTTTTAAAGGCTGATTAAGCAATTCTGTGGAAGATGTAAGGGTAATACTAGAGACGTGATAGTTCGATACTGTGGATAATACAACCTTAAAGCATATTGATGACGACAGTCTGTGTATTCACCGCAGGAGATATGGTCGCGGCTATCAGTTTTTTGACGAAAGTCAGAACAAGATTATTGATAAAAAACTCCTCAAGCGATTAAAGGCACTCGTCATACCGCCAAGATGGGATGAAGTGCATATCTGTAAGTGGCCAGATGGGCACATCCAAGCAACTGGTAGAGATGCCAAGGGCCGTAAGCAATATATCTATCATGCAGAATGGGAGCGCCAGCGTCAGCAGGAAAAATTTGATCGAATGCTGTCCTTTGGGCAAGATCTGGCGGACATGCGTAAGGTCGCTATCGCAGATATTAATCGAGCCGTGTGGTGCAAAGAGAAAGTTCTCGCCCTCATGATACTACTTCTTGACGACACAGGATTGAGAATAGGAAATCGTCAGTATACACAGAGAAATGGCACCTATGGTCTCAGCACACTGAGACGCCGCCACTTAGATATGAGCGATGATGATGCCTTGCAAATAGAATTTATAGGCAAGAAAAGTAAGCAACGCACTATAGAAATAGACAATGAGCGATTAGTGGAGGAGGTGCAGGCCTGTGCAGATCTGCCGGGCTACGAACTATTTCGATATCGCGATGGATCGTCCTTCCAAGAAGTAGACAGCAGTGATGTGAATGATTACATCCATGAGCATATGGGTAAAGAGTATAGCAGCAAGGATTTCAGGACCTGGGTGGCATCTCGTATGTGCATCGCTCATTATCCCAGCGCAGTCGCGCAAAAGCTTAAAAAGCCTAGAACAAAATTGCTCAATATTCTCTTGCGATTTGTGGCTGATGAGCTTGGTAATACACCCAGCGTATGCAAGTCATACTATATCCATCCCATCCTACTAGAAAGAGTGGAATCTCGTGATCTACCCACGGATCTAGCACCCGCTGATAGCGACACACTATCTGCCGAGTATAGTCAAGAGGAAGAGATACTGCTAGACATCTTGATGAGCTCAAGTAGCTAGCCACTAGCGACTAGACACCTACCTTTGCAACATGCCCAATATCCTAGCCATAGTAGGTCGTCCCAATGTAGGAAAGTCCACTCTATACAATCGCCTCATAGGTGAGCGATCCGCCATAGTAGATGATGTCTCTGGTGTCACCAGAGATCGTATCTATGGTGTGAGCGACTGGAATGGAAAGAGCTTCACTGTGATTGACACGGGTGGCTTTGTAAAGAATAGCGACGATGTATTTGAGGCGGAGATACGCACGCAGGTCGAGATTGCCATAGATGAAGCTACAGTCATCTGCTTTGTAACCGATGTGACGACAGGAATCACAGATCTTGACGAAGAAGTGGCGCGCATGCTGCGCAGAACTGATAAGCCAGTATTTGTAGTTGTAAATAAAGTGGATAATCGTAATCGTGAGCTTTCGGCCAACGAGTTTTGGAGCCTTGGCTTTGAAAACACATATTTTATGTCCGCATTATCTGGAAGTGGCGGTGGCGATATGCTAGATGCTATCACTGAGGTGATGGAAGCGGAAGACGCCGAGGAGGAAAATCCCATACCGGTATTTGCTATCATTGGCCGTCCCAATGTGGGAAAATCAACCATGACCAATGCCCTTATGGGTGAGAAGAGGAATATTGTTACTGATGTGGCTGGTACGACCCGTGATAGTATTTTCGTCCACTATAAAAAGTTTGACAAGGAATTTCTCCTCATAGACACGGCTGGTATTCGCAAAAAAGCGAAAGTTCACGAAGATCTCGAATTTTACTCCGTCATACGTGCCATAAAGGCAATCGATCAAGCAGACGTCTGCTATCTTATGATTGATGCTCAGGTAGGTATAGAGGCGCAGGATATGCAAATCTTCAGACTGTGCGTCAAGCGCAAAAAAGGTGTCATTCTCGTAGTCAACAAGTGGGATACAATCGAGAAAGAGACCAACACTGCACGAGATCTAGAAAGCATTTATCGCCAGAGGCTTGCTCCATTTAATGATATTCCTATTCACTTCGTCTCAGCATTAAACCAACAGAGGATATTCCAGATCGTAGAATCCGGTCTCACTGTGCATCAGCGCAAGGGATCACGTATCAAGACGAGCGAGCTCAACGAATTTTTACAAGAGGTGATGCAGCGTACGCCTCCGCCATCGCATCGAGGGAAGTTCATCAAAATCAAGTACGTGACCCAATTAAAAGCAAAACACCCCGCTTTCGCATTTTTCTGTAATTATCCTAATCACGTGAAAGAGCCCTACAAAAACTTCCTGGAAAATCAGCTTCGTAAGCGTTATGACTTTTCAGGAGTACCTATCAGTATATTTTTCCGAAAGAAGTAAATAAGTAGTTACATGCCATTTTTACCGACAGGTATCGCAGGTCTCTATGTCATAGAACCAAGAGTGTTTGAGGATGATCGCGGTTATTTCTTTGAAAGTTATAATTCGCAGAATTTTGAGAAGGAAGGCCTTGATTATCACTTTGTACAAGATAATGAAAGCCGCTCTTCCAAGAACGTGCTCAGAGGTATGCACTACCAGCTTCCGCCTATGGCACAGGCCAAGCTTGTGCGAGCTACGACGGGTGCCGTGCTCGATGTCGTCTGTGATATAAGACCTGACAGTGATACTTATGGAAAGACTTTTCAGATAGAACTATCAGCGGAGAATAAAAAGCAACTTCTCATACCTAGGGGTTTTGCCCATGGATTTTTAGTACTCACGGATATAGCAGTATTTAATTACAAGTGCGATAATTATTACAGTAAAGAGCACGATCGCGGTCTCCATGCTTTTGATGAGAACCTTGGAATAGATTGGGGCATCACGCAAGACCAGGCCACATTTTCTGAGAAAGATTCTGCGCAGCCAGGATTTGGTGATCACTCTACGTATCAGTAGTGGTACTAGCGACTAAGTCTCCGTATGGATGCCAAGAGGGGCGGAGCACTCAAGTGATCGCTACTTTTGCAGTATGAAACAATGTATCGTAGTCACAGGTGCCAACGGTCAGCTGGGCAGTGAATTTCAAGACATAGTAGATCGTGAACAGCACGATTGGATATTTCTTTCGAGAAAGGAGATGGATCTAGAGGATCCAGTGGCCATGCGTGCCGTACTTGCTACCATCTCAGCTGATGTGATCATTCACTGTGCCGCTTACACTGCTGTGGACAAAGCTGAAGAAGATAGGGAGAGAGCTGCTCAGATAAACCACCATGCCACAGCCCTTCTCGCAGAATATTGTCAGTCTCGAGAAGCTTTAATGATCTATTATTCCTCCGATTATGTATATCATAGCGAGACGGGGACACCTTTGCGCGAAAGCGCTCTCACCACTCCTCAGGGAGTCTATGCTCAGACTAAACTTGATGGAGAAAATGCGGTAAGGAAACTCTCTCGTCGACACGCCATATTCCGTACAAGCTGGGTCTATAGCAGTCATGGTCACAACTTCGTCCATACGATGATGCGACTGATGCAAGAGCGTGATAGTTTATCGATTGTAGCTGATCAGATAGGAGCACCTACTTATGCTCGCGTCATAGCAGAAGCTACGATCGCTGCCCTTCCAAGTTTGCTCCTCATGGATTCCACTGCCCAGGATGACCACCTGTCCCAGACATATAATCTCTGCAATGGAGGATCTACAAGTTGGCATGGATTTGCCAGAGAGATTCGAGAACAGCTGGGCCTTACCTGTGAATTGCAAGCTATACCCTCATCAGATTATCCTACTCCAGCGGCTAGACCTGAGTGGAGTGTGATGGACTGCTCAAAACTTGAGGAAAGCTTTCCCTCCGTGAGACTGCCTCACTGGCGCAATAGTCTCACAGATTGCCTTAGACTTATCACAGAGCAGAGGGCTGACGATAAGTAGTATATTCGTACAGTGTCATCCCTAGTAGTAAGAAATGTCATACTTGTCTGCGCACTCTATCTCGCAGCAGTATCTTGCGTCTATGCAACGCACAATCGTGCAGGTGAAATCCGCTATGAGCAGATCGATGATCTCACGGTAATAGCTACGGTCATCACTTATACCAAGGAAAGTAGCCGCGACGTGGATCGCGATAGTTTATTCGTCATGTGGGGCGATGGTACACAGAGTACAGTTCTTAGATCCAATGGTGGCGGACAGGGTGTCGTGCTAGGTAATGATGTGAAGAGGAATGAATATACGGCGACGCACATCTATCCAGGATTTGGCACCTTTACCATCAGCATGCAAGATCCCAATCGCAATGGTGGTATCCTCAATGTCACGGCTCCCAACTCTATTACAGTACCCTTTTATATAGAAACCTCCATACGACTGCTCGGCTCGCAGTTTAGCGGATACAATAGATCGGTAATCTTATTGCAAGAGCCTATAGACTTCGGTTGTATTGGTGAGATATTTGAACATGATCCAGGCGCCTTTGATCCAGATGGTGATAGTCTTGCTTACGAGCTCATCACACCACTTCAAGATGTAGGTACAGAAGTGCTCCGATACGAGCTGCCCTCTGAGGTGATCGCGGACGGAGGTATCATACAGTTTGATGAGACTACTGGCCAGTTTCTATGGATTACGCCTCAGCTTAGTGGAGAGTATAACATTGCTTTCAGAGTGAATGAATATAGAGACGGCGTCCTCATTGCCTCTACCATAAGGGATATGCAGATCTTCATCGATGATTGTGACAATAAGCCTCCACAGATCACAGCTCAGAGTGAATACTGCGTAGTTGCAGGAGAGGAGCTACGCTTCCTTGTCAGTGCTACAGATCCAGATACTGGGCAGATGGTGCGGCTAGAGGGCAATGGTGGGCCTTTTGTAGTGGATAACCCGGCTATACTGATCGTCGACAGTGGCTATCAAGACCCTATAGTGACTGCTGAATTTGTATGGCAGACAGATTGCAATCATATCAGAGAGCAGCCCTATGAGATAATTTTCAAGGCAACCGATAACTTTCTTGTGACTACTGGACTAGTGGACTTACAGAAAATCAGGATCAAGGTGGTTGGTCCACCTCCACTAGATCCTCTAGCAGAAAATGATGATGACGCGATCCTAGTGAGCTGGGAATCTCCCTACGCTTGTGAGCTGGCCCGAGATGGTTACTTCCGTGGTTTTTCGCTTTGGCGCAGAGAGAATAGTCTGTTCATTGATCAAGATACCTGTAGGGAAGGACTCGAGGGGCGAGGATATCAGCGTATAGCTAATCGTCTCATGGAGCTGAGTAGGGGCCGCTATGTCTATCGTGATACCGAGGTCATGTCGGGTGTCAATTATTGCTATCGCGTAACGGCCGAATTTGCCTTATTGACTGCAGCAGGAAATCCATTCAACAGTGTAGAGAGTCTTCCTAGTGATGAGGTCTGTCAGATATTTAATCAGGACAGATCAGTACTCACACGTGTAAGTGTAATGGAAACAGACCCTGCCACTGGTATGGTGGAAGTGAGATGGAGATTACCAGATCCAGAAGCGGTGGATACCATGTTGCATACAGGTCTGCACAGAATAGAGTTACTTCGAACTGAGGGTCTGGTCAGCGACCCTAGTCTGATGACAGCCATTCCTGGAGCAGTGTGGGAGCGAGAGACCTTTGCTGGTCTATCTGCTGATACCATATATATAGATGATGATCTGAATACAGCCGATCAACCCTACAGTTATAGTGTAAGATATACAGCCGGCAATCCTGTCACCTTCAGTAGCCTGAGCGTTACGGCCAGTTCTCCCTATGTAACAATTGACGAAACAGATCGGGCACTACTAGTCGATCTCGATATTGACGTGCCGTGGAGTAATGTACTCTATATAATACTACAGCAAGACCCTATATCGGGACTCTATGAGGAGCGTGATCGAGTCAGTTCCTTGCCCTACCGTGCGGCTCCTTTGGTCAATGATGAAGAGGCATGCTTTCAGATCATCACAGAAGGTAGCTACGGTATCGAAGGTTTCCCAGATCCGCTGATCAACTTTTCGCAGCGCGAGTGTGGAACTCCTGTAGACACAGTAGCTCCTTGCATTCCCGATCTCACGGTGAGCAATGTATGCTCTGAAAACTCTGTAGATCCTGAAGATTTTTTCTCTAATTTGTTATCCTGGACCTTTGCAGACCAAAGCGGCTGCATCCTTGAAGATCTTGATGGCTTCAGGATTTACTATTCTGAAACTACCGACTCACCGCTTGACTTATTGCTTGAGATAGAGTCTCCTAGTAGTCGCGCTTACGTGCACGATCTTATTGATAATATTGCAGGATGCTATGCTATCAGTTCCGTGGATATGACCGGAAATGAAAGCCGTTTAAGTCCGGTGATCTGTGTAGATAATTGCCCCGAGTACACGCTGCCCAACACCTTTACACCCAACCAAGATGGCAGCAACGATCTATTTATCCCATATCCTTATCGTTTCATTGAAGCAGTTGACTTGAAGATATACAATCGCTGGGGACAGCTCGTATTCGAGACTACTGATCCTGATATAGCATGGGATGGAAGCAACATGTCAGGCGAGTCTCTTGCAGAAGGAGTCTACTATTATCAGGGAATTGTACTGGAAAGAAGGGTAGACGGTATCACTCAGGCTCCTAGCGAGCTGAGTGGATTTATTCATCTTATACGCTAAGCATATGTTCACTGGAATCATAGAGTGCTTAGGTACTATCACCGACATGCTAGCTGATGGGGACAATATGATTATCTCTGTACAGTCGGCGGTGTCCCACGAGTTGCAGATTGATCAGTCGGTATCTCATGATGGTATCTGCCTCACTGTGACTGCCATAGATCATGATATACATCAAGTAGTCGCTGTACGCGAAACTCTTGAGCGGACTGCACTGAGACAGTGGCAAATAGGCGATGAGGTCAACCTTGAGCGAGCCATGATAGCAGGATCTCGGCTAGACGGCCATATGGTGCAGGGGCACGTGGATGGTGTAGCAATCTGTACATCACGCGAGGATAAGGATGGTTCGTGGCGCTTTGGATTCAAATATGACCGTGAGAGCGCTCACTTGCTCGTACCCAAAGGAAGCATCTGTATTGACGGCATCAGCCTTACGGTTAATGAGCCTTCTCTGGATGAGTTTTTCGTGGATATCATCCCTTACACCTATGAGCATACGCGTGCAAGCGCCTGGTCTCCAGGTGTACAGGTCAACCTAGAGTATGACATTCTGGGTAAATACATGGCAAGGTGGTTAACCGTACGTGAAATGTAGGCAGAGCCTGATAGCCGTGCATAGGCGGTGCAGCGTCGCTTTCTCATTGAAAGACATGGTGTATCGGGTGATCAATCGTACCGATCTGAGACGCGTCTCATTTCAGAGAGGCCTTATAGTACGAAGACGCTCGTCAATCCTCTAGACTAGCTTAGCCAAATATCAAGCGGTAACAAGCCATTATCTACATTTAAATTGGGCGCCTTGTGCCTTGATTTCAAGCTATCACACACCATTTGTCGACAGACTAAGCATCCTATAAGAAAGATTTTCTAAGATATAGTTGCTCAAGCTGGTGCAGATCGCTTAGATTCGTGCCTTTAATAGATCTCTCGGATCTGACTATGATCACCTATATTTGTCCATCACGAGAGATGAAAATATCATATAATAAAAAGATAGAATACATAAGATATTGATAGCGAGTAAATCTTTACTCGTTTTCATCTTGACCCATCGAAACAACTGCTAACACTAACTAGAAACATCATGCGAAAAAAACTGAATGTACTGACTACTTGGGCGATCATGGCCATCGCGAGTCTCATGCCTTATGCACTTATGGCACAGGACGACGGGACAGTGAAAACAACCCTTTTTCAAGTTCTGAAAGAGAAATTTATTGAGGGTGACTGGAGATTTATGATCCTCGTACTAGTATGTCTTATACTAGGACTAGCATTCTGTATAGAGCGTATCATCACACTCAATATAGCAAGTGTCAACACCGATCGACTCTTGACCAAGGTAGACAGCCGTCTAGCAGAAGGAGATCGTGAAGGAGCGCTTAATGCACTACGATCTACTACAGGACCTACAGCAAGTGTATTGTATGAAGGTTTGAAAAACGCAGATGATGGTCCGGAGGCGGTAGAAAAAGCCATCGTTTCCTATGGTAGCGTCCAGATGGGACTACTTGAAAAAGGACTCGTATGGATATCACTATTTATTGCAATTGCACCGATGCTTGGATTCATGGGTACCGTAATTGGTATGATTGGAGCCTTTGATGATATCGAGGCTGCGGGTGATATTTCACCTACAGTTGTTGCCGGTGGTATCAAGGTGGCACTTTTGACTACAGTATTTGGACTTATCGTTGCGATTATCCTACAGATATTTTATAATCTAATAGTATCCAAAATTGACAGTCTTGTGCTCAAGATGGAGGAAGCAAGTATCGGTCTAGTAGATGTGATGGCGAGAAACAATGTTTTCCGCAGATAATTAGGACCTCTTTCCATCATTCTTAAATCGAAACTATGTACGCTACTTTATCAAAGAGAGGTCAGACATTTGCCTTTGTCACAGGAGTAATAGTCCTGGTCATCGCGCTCGTCATCGTCCTAGGTGGTCTGGAGGATTTTAATCTTCTAACCAAAGACGACAGACCTAGCAGCTCTATATTCAACTTTGGCCTATGGGCCGCTATCGTAATGACTGGAATAGGTGCTATCCTATTTTTAGTGACAGTAGTGGTGGGGCTGATTACTAATCCCAAGGGAAGTATCAAGATGATTGCGGCTTTTGGGATCGTTGCCTTGCTTATGGCAGTATTTTACTTTACTGCGACAGTAGAGACTACAGGAGCTGTGGCAGAAGTCACTGACAAGTTTGGTTTATCCGACGGTGCAAGTAAATTTGTGACTGCCGGCCTTTGGACATCGATATCTCTGATCGTGTTAGCGGTCTTAGCAGTGATCGTTACCTCTGTCATGAACCTATTTAAATAGTCAACAGTATGTTTAAATCAGGTAAAAAATCAAGATTGAGCAATGAGGTGAATGCCAGTTCAATGGCAGATATCGCCTTTCTGCTTCTTATATTTTTCCTTGTGACGACGACCATCCTTGAGGATAAGGGTGTCCTCGTACTCCTACCGCCGTGGTCGGAGGAAGAGCCTGATATTCAGAAGCTCAATGAGCGCAATGTCTATGGCATATTGGTCAATGCCAATAACCAACTACTTGTGCGAAATGAGCCTATGAGGATAGATCAACTCAAGGAGAACACTAAGAAATTTATCAGCAATCCTAATAATCAGCCTAATCTCGCTGAAACTCCTAAGAAAGCTATCATATCTCTGAAGCATGATAGAGGTACTAAGTATGAGGCTTATCTCGCGGTATACAATGAGATCAAGGCAGCATATAGAGAGCTGAGAGATACAGAAGCAGAGGCTGAGTATGGAAGGAAGTATGAGTACCTAGCTCGATGGCAAAGAGACTCTATACGTAGTGCTATCCCACTTATCATTTCAGAAGCTGAGCCGACAGACTTCGGTGAAGAATAATAAAATCTAGAAACCATGGCAAGATTTGGTAAGAAAAAAGGAAAAGAAATGCCAGCGATATCGACAGCATCGCTGCCAGATATCATCTTCATGCTTCTATTCTTCTTCATGGTTGTAACCGTGATGCGAGAGTCCGAGGCACTCGTCAAGGTGATCACTCCACAGGCCAGCGAATTGACGAAGCTAGAGCGTAAGTCGCTCGTCAATACGATTCTCATAGGCCAGCCCTCAGGAAAGTATCGAGATATTTATGGTACCAAGCCACGGATGCAGCTCAATGATAAAATTGCTGAGCTCAACGAAATTCCCTTATTTCTTCAGCAACACAAAGAAGGTGTGCCAGAACCACAGCGTGGTGCTATCACCACTTCGATGAGGATAGATGGAGACGTCACTATGGGTATCGTGCAGGATGTAAAGCAAAGACTGCGTAAAGCAGGTCAACTCAAAATCAACTATTCTGCCAAGACAAAGACAGAAGAGTAACCATACTCTTCGGCTATAATTTTATACTGGGGATTTCTCGACAGGGAAGTCCCCATTTTTTTGTTACCACCTAGTCCAGGGCAAGGCACCATAGGGACATGAATACGCCTCTGGGAAGTCTAGTCATGAGACGATATTGTAGCTGATGCGCGCCAGCATCGTCGTGCTACTTTGCCCTACTAGCATGCTTCCATGCCTTACTTTGAGGTACAATCATCTACTGTCCTGAGATTGTTTGTCGCAGGGAATGTAGAATCATATTGTCTATTGATGGTGGTGGCGAAGTCCTAGTTATAGGCCTTGTGTCTGTCCTTATTTCGCTTTGTCACTCGTCCCGCGATTGCGTGTTTATGTGGTAGGTGAGGATTCTAAGAAAATATAAATAGGATTTGTAGGGGTTTGACTCTTCATACTTGTCTAGATGATAGACCGAGCAATTCACTGTTTACCTCACACGACTGACTATGCGCCGAATTCTACTAGCCTTCTCTGTAGTACTGACTTCCCTTCTTGTTATCACCGCACAATCGCCGACTTACATAGGTGCAGGCGGTTTCTCTATTTCATCTACCACATCTAGTAGCGAGTATACAGATGCCGATAGATATACGGATACAGCGAGATCCATGCACACCATAGATGGGTCAGGAATGAATGCTGATTACTTTGAGGCGGCGCGATTTTTACAGCAGGCCACTATGGGGCACAACGATAGCACTACACTTGAAGTAGTCAATCTCGGAATAGAAGCTTGGATAGATGCTCAGTTTGCTAAGGATACGAGCTATCTTCTTCCTGTAGTTGATCAGATTTACCAAGACTTGAATGACTCTACCTGGGCAGCTACCATGGATTCTTCGCAATTAGCAAGAAGGCCAGTTTGGAGTCACTTCAATTATGGATGGTGGCACGTCAACATGACTAATGATGATCTGTTGCGCCACAAAGTAGCTGTTGCTTTGTCAGAAATATTAGTCGTGTCGAGAAAATCGGATCTGAGTGGCTTTGGCGATGGACTTGCGTCTTATTATGATGTTCTCTTGAAGCATGCCTTTGGAAATTATCGAGACTTGATCGGAGAAGTATCACGGCATCCAGTCATGGGCTTTTATCTGACTCATGTTAACAATCCCAAGACAGATATTGCTGAAAATACTCAGCCTGATGAAAATTATTCAAGAGAGTTAATGCAGCTATTCTCCATAGGACTTTATGAGCTCAATATTGATGGTAGCCGAGTCATCTCTGGCGGACAAGAAGTACCGACATATGATCAGGATGATATCCGGGAGCTCTCTAAAGTATTTACGGGTTTCAGCTATGGTGATCGCCTAGCTACGCAGCCTGGTAATCTCAGATTTGGAATGAATATGTGGAATGCTGATGTCACGATTCCTATGCTCATGTATGATGTTGATGATCCTGGCACATCTTGGAGAGACGAGGATCAGCACGAAGATGGTAATAAGACTCTTTTTGATACAGAGACAGTATTTGCTAATATATCAGGAGAACATGAGGTCGATCAAGCTCTAGACATCATATACGATCGACCAAGCATGGCGCCATTCATCTCTTATAGATTGATTCAACGGCTCACTACGTCCAATCCATCTCCTGCTTACGTCACCCGAGTTGCGCAAGCTTTTAATGATAATGGTGAAGGTGAGAGAGGCGACATGAAGGCTGTCATCAAGGCCATTCTACTTGATCCAGAAGTACGCGATTGCGACGCTATTATGGACGATCACAGATCTAGACTCAAGGAGCCTTTCCATAGATATACTCACATGGCTCGTATGATAGATAAGAGCAATGGTAACAATAACTATTGGAACATCGCCTACAATTTTGCCCGAGAAACTAAGCAAGACTTGATGGCATCTCCGAGCGTGTTTAATTTTTATCTACCGACTAATACTCCCATAGGACCCATTTCTGATGCTGGACTAGTAGCACCCGAGTTTACACTTCATGATGCACGCTCCAGTATCGGCTATCTCAATATCATATCCAATATGATGTGGAGCGGCAGAATCATGAATACATGGGAAGGTCTGGACAATGATAATACTTGGTTTGATCTATCAGAACCTTTACCCATCATACAGGATCCAGAAGCATACGTGAACTGGTTAGACAAGCGCTTCACATACGGTATGATGACGGATGAGACCAGAGCCATCGTGAGACGAGCACAGATGTCGTTCACGGAATCAGAACCGAGCTACCAGGATTGGCGAGTACTTCAGGGTCTTTACCTCACTCTTATATCGCCCGATTATGCAGTCTTTCGCTAGCCAGCGCTGAGTCTGTACAGGTTCCACCCATTTCTCACTACTGCAATTACTAAGTTCTTAGCTCTATGAAACCATTATCAAGAAGAGACTTTATAGGTCAAGCAAGCTGTGCAGGCCTCGGCTACATGACTTTCATGAATAGCTTTCTTAATCTCAAGGCACTTAATGCTGCGGCTATCTCTAATGCATCTGTAAATGATTGCTCAGGTTATAAGGCAATCGTATGTATACTATTCGCTGGGGGCTGTGACTCGTACAATATGCTCGCACCATGGGAGCTAGGACGTCACATGGAGTATGTGAATACGAGAAGTGGGCTCGCGATTCCTCGCAATGACTTATTGCGACTTAAGACAGGTTCTCCTGGGCATGCTGCTCGAGATTTTGCAGTGCACCCTAGTATGCCCGAAGTAAGAGACTTATTTGATCAAGATAAAGTAGCCTTCTTAGCTAATACAGGAACTCTTCTTAATAACACAACAACCAAAGCAACTTTCAACAATGGCACAGATCTACCCATCGGACTATTCTCTCACTCAGATCAGATACAGCAGTGGCAGACAGGAATACCGTCTATCAGATCATCCAAAGGATGGGCAGGCCGCATGGCTGACATCATAGGATCTTGCAATAGTAATCAGAGTATATCCATGAATCTATCTCTGTCTGGAACCAATATTTTTCAGACAGGTAATGAGACAATCGAGTATGCCCTTGACCCATACAGCGGTTCTGTAGGAATAGATAATTATGATCCAGAGTCCACTTGGTTATTTAATGAAGCAAGAACTCAAGCTATAGACAGCTTGATGGCGCAGCAGTATCAGAATATATTTGACAAAACATACGTCGATGTGATCCGCAATGCCAAGGACGCACATGTTGAGTTTCAAGCCGCCTTGGCTAACAGTGTTGAATTTGATACCAATTTATTTCCTAATACTTATTTCGGAAATAGCCTAGAGATGATTGCTAAGACAATTGATGTCAAGGATGATTTAGACTTTAACCGTCAAGTGTTTTATGTAGTCTACGGTGGATGGGATCATCATGATGAGCTTCTGAATAATCAGACAGAGATGCTTGGTGAAATCAGCGAGGGCCTCTCATCATTCATGACGGGACTGGAACAGATAGGTCGTGAAGATGATGTACTTACGATGACCATAAGCGAATTTGGCCGTACTCTCGCTTCCAATGGTAATGGTTCTGATCATGCCTGGGGTGGAAACGCTATGGTAATGGGTGGTCCCAATCTCGTAAATGGTGGACAGATATACGGTGACTATCCATCACTGGCGCTCAATACAGATATAGAACTGGGACGTGGTGTCCTCATACCTCAGCAGAGTACTGATGAGTATTTTGCGGAAGTGGCAAAGTGGTTTGGTGTGACGGGGCAAGATCTTGATCTCATATTCCCCAATCTGCATGAATTTTATTCTTCTTCCAACCCGGATAATCCGATAGGCTTTTTACAGTAGTCAACTGTATACATTTCCCCTAAGACTTCATTCCATACAAAGCTCATACAAGATGAAATATATAGCACTCATTATCGCCCTATTCAGCTCATTTGCCCTCCGCGCTCAGTGCTATGAAGATCGCCATAGTACAGATATTACTGATGCGTGGCTGTCTTGCGAGGAATCAGCAAATCCTCATGGAGTCATGGGTCAAAGTCATTGGATACGATACGACTTTGGCGTGCGGAGAAATCTTCATGATATTAGAATATGGAATCTCACTCACCCAGAATACGTAAAGTCGGGCGTCAAGAAAGTCGTCGTAGCAACTTCTAACAATAATTCATCTTGGACGATACGAGATACGATCACGGTTCCTCGTGCTGAGTACACTTCTTTTCATGAAGGATTTCCTGTAGGAGACTTAAATGGAGTGCGCGCGCGCTATTTGTTATTGACCGCAATAGAAAATCACAGTGGCGGGTGTTTCGGATTTTCAGAAATAAGGATTCATACACAGCCAGTCACAGAAGATGAACTAGAACTAGATTTCGCTATCTGCGAAAATGCAGGTCTGCATACAGGTCTATCAGGTGGTATGGGACAAGGAGGTGTATATAGTGGACCTGGAGTTGTGGATAATGGCGATGATTCATTTGATTTTGATGCCGATGAGATAGGCCCTGGTTTGTACACGATAAATTATACCTATGGCCCCATCACGGTTTCTGATCAGATAGAAGTACTTGCCTGCGGGGACATCCGCTGCCCAGATTGCATTGATTGCAACACTTATGATCAGACAGATGTGGACAGCCCTAATATTCCTACTGGCACCTATCACGGAGATCTTGTCATGGCTGAAGGTCAAGTGCAATCTACACGCGATGTGAATTTCAGAGGAAGCGAAGAAGTTACTCTAGAAGGAGGATTTGAGGTAAAGGCAAATTCAGAATTTCTAGCTGAAATCCGGGAATGTTACGTTAATATGATGACAAACCCAGGGTTTGAATCAGGACAATCCGGCTGGGGTGTTTGGTTTACAGATCCTGAGGTACAGCTCACTTACCAAGTTACTTCGCAGAATCCTGCAGAAGGAACTCAGTGCATGGAAATTGATATTACGCAAGCACACTCCGCGGGCACTTATCGTGCGCAGTTAAATAAAGGTGGTCTGGACATTCAAAATGGAAAGACGTATCGAGTGTCATTCCAAGCAAGATCACCAAATGCAGCGGGTATGCAATTGCACATAGAACTTAATGGCTCGCCATGGACAACTCTCTTTGAAACATTCGTTCCTTACAAGACCTATTGGGAGACATTTTCCTACACATTTACTGTCAATCAAGATGTACCAATTCCGGCTAGATGGTCCGCGCATATGGGAATTTATGAAGGCACTCATTACATTGATAATGTCAAAGTTGTAGAACTTAAATAACTTGAAATAATGAATTATACTAAATACTATCTTACACTCTTACTGGGTCTAGTCTTCACTTGCGCTTCTGTGGCTCAATCAAGCGAAGTCGCTATAGCGTCACCTGAAGATCAGCTCACTGTCGAGTATGCGCGCAGCACTCATATGATTACGACAACTCTGCAGGTCGCTAAGTCATCTCTAGAGGCTGATTCTCCCAGAGATAGATTGTACTCCGTTACCATAGTTGATCCTCAAGGATTTACTCATGATCAGCCGCTCACTAGGAAGCCGCTAACTGCGGGTCCGCATAGTCTGGAGATCAGTACAGATAGCTGGAGACCAGGGACATATCGGATCTTGTTTCATAGAGACGGCGATATCATCGCTACGCGAAAGATTAAAATCGCTGCTAGTAGATAGAGTCTGTGCTTTATGATTGTCTGTTGAACCCATTTCGTGCATTAGGCTTCGTAGCGAGAGCCGCAGGTGCGATAAGATGAGGTGCTTCTCTGACGTGGCATAGCATGCTATGGCGAGGAGGATAAAGACCTGATCTTGAAGCAGATGTGGCTCGCAGTAGAAGCAAAGCACAATGGTCATATCATACCGCTCACTTCAAGACAAATGG
>Ga0115029_1000303_pt1 | contig 53333 bp, 40 predicted proteins | sample SidtaG_3_FD_87297 | JGI IMG/M metagenome (GOLD analysis project Ga0115029, IMG submission 87297) | Marine algal microbial communities from Sidmouth, United Kingdom - Sidmouth_Asex1 metaG | ecosystem: Host-associated > Algae > Red algae > Unclassified | place: Sidmouth, United Kingdom | collected... | reverse complement strand
GAGCGCTACTTAGGCAAAGGCGTCACAAAAGCCTGCCAGTATGTGCATGAAGAGATTTCTGCTGCGCTACTAGGCGTAGACGTGATGGACCAGCCATACATCGACGAAGTGATGATCCTGGCAGATGGTACAGACAATAAGTCAAAGTTTGGCGCCAATGCCATCCTCGGTGTCAGCCTAGCATGTGCCAAGGCCGCTGCCATGGAGACTAATCAAAGCCTCTACAGATATATAGGCGGAGTGCATGCACATGTGCTTCCCGTGCCGATGATGAACATCATCAATGGTGGATCACATGCAGATAATAGCATCGACATTCAGGAGTTTATGATCATGCCTGTAGGTGCAGAGACATTCAGCGACGGACTGCGCATGGGTGTAGAAGTGTTTCACCACTTGAAAAGCGTCCTATCTAAAAATAACTACAGCACCAATGTAGGCGACGAAGGTGGCTTTGCCCCCAATCTGGGAAGTAATGAAGAGGCCATCACTACCATCCTACAAGCCATAGAGAAAGCTGGCTACAAGCCCGGTGAAGATATCGTGCTAGCCCTTGATGCAGCGGCATCAGAGTTTTACCTAGAAGATGAGAAGGTCTATCATATGCATCAGAGCACAGGTGAAAAACTCAGCAGTGCAGACATGATCAACTACTGGAAAGAATGGTGTGAAAAGTACCCTATCTTCTCTATCGAGGACGGTCTGCACGAAGATGACTGGAGTGGATGGAAAGATCTCACAGCTCAGTTAGGACAGCGTGTGCAGCTGGTAGGTGATGATCTCTTTGTGACAAATACAGAGAGACTCTCTCGCGGTATCGCAGAAGCATCAGCTAATAGTATCCTTATCAAAGTCAATCAGATCGGATCGCTCAGTGAGACGATTTCCGCCGTACAACTTGCAACACGCCATGGATTTACTTCAGTGATGAGTCACCGATCTGGAGAGACAGAAGATACAACGATAGCAGATCTAGCGGTAGCTCTGAATACAGGGCAGATCAAGACAGGAAGTGCAAGTAGATCTGACCGGATCGCGAAGTACAATCAACTTCTTCGCATAGAATCCGAACTAGGTATCAATGCCGTCTATCCAGGAAAAGCACTACTGAGCTAGTCATATTACAATAAATTTATATATATTGCGCTGTAATTCAGAAGCATTTACTCATGGCAGCATCTAAAAACAAATGGTTGCAGCGGTTTTCCGCCCCTTGGATCAAGTTTGTACTCACAGGCTTGGCATTTACGATATGGTTGGGATTCTTTGATAAGAATAGCCTTCTTTTGCAGAACAAACTCAACCAAGAGATCTTAGAACTGGAAGAGAAGCATGCAGCGCTTTCTGCGGAGCGTGAAATCTATGAGGGTCGACTAGCAGAATTGCAAGAAGATCCTGCTAGATTTGCCCGCGAGAAGTACTACATGCATCAGCCAGAAGAACTCGTATTTATCCTAGACTAAGAATCAACCACACACATGAGCGTACTAGTAGATAAGAATAGCAAGATCATCGTACAAGGCTTCACAGGTAAGGAAGGTAGCTTCCACTCTGAGCAGATGATAGAATATGGATCACCTCTCGTAGGTGGTGTCACTCCTGGCAAAGGAGGAAGTACTCATCTGGATAAGCCTGTATTTAATACTGTAGCAGAGGCAGTAAGCAAAGTAGGAGCAGACACATCCATCATCTTTGTCCCTCCGAGATTTGCGGGTGACGCAATCATGGAAGCAGCAGATGCTGGTATCAAAGTGATCATCTGTATCACTGAGGGCATACCTGTCCAAGATATGGTCAAGGTGAAGTCATACATAGAAGATCGTGATTGTAGACTCGTAGGACCTAATTGTCCAGGTGTCATGACACCTGGCGAAGCTAAAGTGGGAATCATGCCTGGATTTATCCACAAGGCTGGCCGAGTCGGTATCGTATCGCGCTCAGGTACGCTTACTTACGAGGCAGTGGATCAAGTTACTAAGGCTGGTATGGGTCAGTCGACTTGTATAGGTATAGGCGGTGATCCGATCATAGGTACTACGACCAAAGACGCTGTAGAGCTCCTCATGAATGATCCCGATACAGATGGTATCATCATGATCGGTGAAATAGGCGGTACCATGGAAGCTGACGCAGCTCACTGGGTCAAGGAGCATGGTACTAAGCCAGTCGTAGGATTCATCGCTGGACAGACTGCACCGAAAGGCCGTACCATGGGTCATGCTGGAGCCATCGTAGGTGGAGCAGAAGATACTGCTCAGGCTAAGATGAAGATCATGGCTGAGTGTGGTATCCACGTAGTAGACTCACCTGCGGAGATCGGTGAGACCATGCGCAAGGCACTCCAGAGCTAGATTTATAGTTCTACTCTTTCTTCCAATTCATAATTATCTCGAAGCCTCATCAGCGGTATCTCGACAAAGAACTCTGTGCCTGTACCTACTACAGTCTCGAAGTAGAGCTTACCTTGAAATAGCTCTACCAGATTAGAACAGATTGCTAGGCCCAGACCAGTCCCAGAATTCTTAGTAGTGAAATTGGGATAAAAGACTTTGTCTTGCATCTCTGCTGGGATACCCACTCCATTGTCCTTTACCGAGATGATGGCATTTTCATCGCGCTTATACAGGCGGATCTCTACTCTACCCTTACGATCTTGAGGAATAGCTTGGATACCATTCTTGATGAGATTAGTCAATACACGGATGAGATGATACCTATCAGCGAATACATACATCTCGTCAAGTGGTGTATACAGATGCACTTGCAGATCATCTCGCTTGCGGAATAGATCATGTACAGAGCTCACTACGTCATTGAGGATGATCTTTTCATTAGTTGCACTAGGAAGTTTTCCAAAATTGGAAAACTCTGAAGCTATGTGAGATAGATTATCTATCTGCTCTATGATGGTAGCACTTACTTGTTCCACCATCTGAAGCGCATCATCAGGGCGCGTCTTGAGGGAGTGAAGTAAATGCTGGACACGCAGTTTCATAGGTGTGAGCGGGTTCTTGATCTCATGGGCTACTTGTCTTGCCATCTCGCGCCACGCCATATCGCGCTCGGTCATTGCCATGATATTGGCGCTGTTTTCTGTCTGGACGATGAGTTCATTATAATTTTGAATCAGCTCACTGATCTCATCCGTCCCCTGATAGTCCAGCGCTTCATTTTTCTTTCCTAGACGGAAGTTCTTCAATCGCTGACGCAATGCTTCAAGTGGGCGTGTAATGCTTTCTGAGAGATATATCGCAACGGCTGAGGCGATGAGAAAGAGAAATAGATACACATTGAGCAAAGTGGAGACAAAGCGATTGATGACTTGCTTATTTTCTGTAGATCTAGCTTGCAGAGGCAGTAATACATAGCCTTTACGCGCACTATCTTGGACTATAGGATAGGTGCGAAAATCTTTAGTATCATCCATTGCTCCAGACATCCGAGCCTGTGACAACTGCTGCGGTACAATAGAGCTTTCGCGCAGCGAGCGCGGTGTAGTAGGATCTAAGCTACCATCAGCATCGTAGAGTGCGAGGAGCTGTCTCTGATCTACTGATAGACTCCACAGTCCATCGGGTGATAAGGATCGAACTCGATCTTGGATCAGATCGGTCTTTTGCGTGAGGATACGTGCCTCACTGCGCTGAAAGTGATTGCTAAAAAACAAGAGCGTCAACATGGCTATCGTCAAGAACGAAAATAAGATACTGGCGATAATGGCAAATTGAATTCGATCTCCCAAGCCACTATTTTCGCGAAAGCGTAAAGGAAATATCCTCTCCACTCTCCTTACAGATCCACGAAGTAATCCTAACATCAAGATGATAATACTGAGCAGTCCAAAGTGGTAACTAAAAAGCGATACCAAGTGGACATTTCTATAGCGATCATCTGTATATAGATGCAAGTCATCTAGTACCTCTACGTCATCATAGTTGGCTGCTTCTAAGAGCGCCGCCTCCGTCTCAGGCATAGCGGCATTCTCTTGCCATACGAGATTACCATCTTGATAAATTGCATAGGATCTACTCCCTAGATCATAGGCATCCACTAATCGGTCATATGCATATGTAACCTCGTCCTTGACCTGATATTCTGTAAGGAGCTGACGAGCAAGATCAACTTGATCGGCATGCGCACGTAGATGATGAGCGTGATACACGAGCAGCGTGACATACATAGAGATAAAAATCGTCCAGCTCAGTATCCAGGCGAAGGTCACGCGCAGGTGATCTACGAAGATGTCTACCAGTAGAGCAAATACAGTGCACAGGGCGAGGATAGGTATATAAGATAGATGTAAGTCCAAGCAGAAATAAGCAAGAAGGCCAAGCAAGCTTGCTATTCCCCAGTTGCGCCACTTGCTACGTGTAGATCCGGCCCATCGTATACCAAATTCTATACAGCGAAAACTGGTCACAAAACAAACCAATCCTATCGTCAATATGCCGAAATAATAACTGAGGTCGACACCAGACATGGTGAACAGTCCGAGATTTTCGAGTAAGGGATTGTAATAAGCAAGGGCACTCTGTGTCCATCTGCCAAAGAGAATAGCTGTGCAAATCACCAAGGTGAATGAGGCAATAGAAAACAAGACGCTCTGCCTACGATAGCGAACCATACTGCGGGGCAAGGCATAGGCTAGCAGAAGTATAATGGCCAGATCTAAGCTTCTGTGAAGCACCGAACTTACAAGATCATTGAATGTCAAGTCAGCCCAGCCGGCAAGTCGCCATACTTCCCCTCCCGCCACTCGTAAGAGGACTATCGCAAGTATCCACAGACCACTTGCAAGAGCGGCAAGTCGTATCTGACCGTGCAAGAGCGAATACAAGAATATGCTCACTAAGAAGAACGCACTGCACAGTGTCAATAAGCACAGCATCAGCTGCCATACAGATAGTTGCTCTAGCTTTATCGAATCCCTGGACCAAGTCCCCCTAGTCCACTGAAACTTATGAGAAGAATACGACGACAGATCTATAGTAGCTACAAGGAAATCAGTCTCAGAATAGCTACAAATTACTGCACTCAAACTAGCACCATCCGTGGAGGTAGATATAAAGGGTGCTTCTGGCAGATCCCCACGGAGAGGAGCTTGCCAGAGATCTGTCTGTGACATGACTTGGTCTTGATCCACGATGGCATAGCTCAGATGAGAACTGGAAGGAAGCTCACGGAGGATTTTCTCCGTAGACTTGTCCGCCCTAGCTACTTTACATTGACTGGTTGCATCAGCTTTCGCTGCAGTAATCTGCTCAGATATGCGACTGTACAAGCGCGACTCCAGTCGATCTGGAGATAAGAGCACATAACACATCATGAAGGCCACCAAACTCATGAGGCATGGCAGCACGTACTTATAAAACGATCGCGGACCACGGCCCTGTGGTGTTATTTTTTTAGATGTTTTTGGACCAGTCTTCATACGTATCGCAAAATTACGTATAATAACTTCTAGTAATATGAAGGCCCTAGAAGCTATGATCTATCATCTACCTTTGCACGGTGCGCCTGACTCTATCGCTTCTGTAATGTCAGAAGAGGAAAGTCCGGACAGCGTAGAGTACCGAGCCACCTCATCAGTGGGGTCCGCCTAGCGGATACAGATAGTGTCACAGAAACTAGACCGCCCAGTCTGACTGGGTAAGGGTGAAACCGTGTGGTAAGAGCACACGATGGTGCTGAGCAATCTTCACCATGGATAAACCTCTCGGGCTGCAATGCCATGTACATCATGGGTTGAAAGCTACTCGCTTGAGTCTATGAGGACTTCGGTCAGCGTAGACACCATGAGGGGTAGGCAGCATAGATAAATGATAGAGCTCCGCGCAAGCGGATGACAGAATCCGGCTTATCAGGCGCACATTTTTTCCTAGATAGAGGGCTTTCGCCTAAAATTGTGATCCTCGATGGGATCAAGCCACCATCCATAAATAAAATAGGCCGTACTCAATTAGCACGGCCTAGTATGAAATTTCCTATTAATAATTCCTCTAGCTAGTGGCTCCTGTCACTTTGTACATGACGGTAAACCGCAGAGTATTATCTAGTGCACTTCTCTGATTACTTGTAGGTATGAGGTAGGACAGATCTAGCTGAAACTCATTGAGCCCCAATCCTACACCGGCGGTGAGAAACTTCCTGTTCCCCTTATTTCTGTGCTCGTAGAAGTACCCAGCACGTACGGCAAATCTTTCATTGTAGACATACTCTAGTCCTAGAGAATAGTAAAACTCTTGCAACTCCTCGCTGAAGCCATTGGGAGCATCTCCAAAGCTACCTAGCATACCGCTGAATAGACCGACCTGCCGGTGATCAGCAATATTATCTTGAGGATCAACATCATATTCTGGATGAGTAGAAATGTACGGACTCGGCACGAGTAGTTTATTGATATCCAGTGCAACTGTCAGCTTATTGAATTCGCTCAATCGTGCAATGTAGGCTGTTCCGATACCTAGATTAGTAGGGATGAAATCTTTGGTCAAAGTCGGTATGTAACCGATCTTGGATCCGATATTAGTGATGGCTAGCGCAACCGTGAGATCGTTAGTTTGACCAACTGGACTGTTGTACGTAAGACTTAAGTCCACAGCACCAGAGGTTCCAGCATTGATCTCTAGTCCGCCTACACTCTGGCCACTGGCAAGATTGGAATAGATAAATTTACCTGTGATACCTGCGCTAAGCTTCTCAGAAAGCTTACGCGCATAGGCGAGACTCACTTCAAACTCATTAGGATTACCTTCACCGAGATTCATACCATTGAGATCTGTGAATTGCACATCTCCTAGCGAGAAGTATCGCAGACTGAAGCCTAGAGCTTCATTTTCACTCAGCTTAGTGTATCCCGCTAGATAAGCTAGGTATACGTCCCGCACACCTAGCTCTCTGAGCCATGGTGTATAGGTAGCTGCGATCTCAAAATTATTCTCAGCATAGGCGAGCCTACTTGCATTGAAAGCGATGCTATTAGCATCAGGGGAGATGGCTAGTCCAGCTTCACCCATTCCTGCCACACGGGCATCGGGCGCAATACGGAGAAACGGTACGGCAGTCAGGATGGTATTGTTGCAGTCGCCTCCGAGAAGGCCTACTTGCGTACCTGTTTCACTGTCAAAAGTACACTGAGCGTTCACGTCAACAAGGGCGCTCAGGCTTGACAGAATACAGCACAGAACAAAGAATTTTTTCATGGGTATTTTTTAACTGCTATGATTTGCAAATATTAACTGTATCACAGCATTGATATTGCAGTAATTGCATGTTTTCCTGTGAGGACTTGAATCTATCTGGTATAGATGAGTTTACCTGAAGCGACGGCTTGTATAGGTTCTGTGCTACCGAGGAGTCGTGCAGAGACTGTAAGCTTGTAAGGATATACTCCTGGCACCATATTGTACTGGTCCACATCCCAGCGGATATCATCTACGAGACCATTTCGAGAAAACGTCGTCTCAAACAAACTTGCAACTGGATGACCTAGGACATCATAGATCTCCACCGTCACGTCCATCTCTAGGTCAGCCTGATCATGGAGAAATCGGAATATTGTGAATTCTGTAAAGGGATTGGGGTATGGGAGTATATCTCGTAGTACAATCTGCAGATCATTAGTCACTACAAATTCTGTATAACCTTCTCCACTATTATTAGCAATATCCCAAGCCTTGACAGCTATGGAGTGTCTTCCTGGCTCTAATCCTCTGAGTGGGAATCGCGCTTCTCCTCTGCGACTATCATCTAGATCCGCTTCGTAAAATTCATTTATCACAAACTCGCCACTGCGCTCACCATCGAGGATCCCCGTGAGATCGTGACCTATACTATTACCTACGACATTGATACCAAAGTCATCTTCTAGATCTACTATAAGTATAGGACTTGGTCCGGTCTCATCTCCATATTCAAACTCGTAGGAGTCGAGATAAAGATCTACTGTAGGTCCTTGGTCATCAGCGATAGGATTTTGACCAGTTCCTCCCACGAGGATATCGCTGTAGGCGCCCTTGGCATCAAGTAGATCGGCGTCTGACTGAGCATAGTAACTGATCTTAGCCTGGCCGACGGCGAGATTAATATCTAGAGGTACCACAAAGTCTATCTCCCAAGCCCCGTCTACGACCGTCGCATTTCCTCTGAAGACGATGTTCTCTTGCGTATCGAATGTCTTTCGACGACTACTTGGATCATTGACCAGTGTAGTGACTTGCACGACCTTATCAAAAATCGTGACCGACAATAGACCTTGATAGTCACCCATAAGATTTCCAGTAGCATCTCTGATTTCTCCACTGATTGATACTTCGTCTAGTGCACCGAAAGTTGGAGGCTCTGCTTCGTTGACGTTTTCACCATTGATCTGAGTGGTCACCACATCATTGATTGGAATGGCAAGAGGCATAGACGGATCGCCAAATACACTGAATTTCCTGCTGTTCTTCCTCGTCTGAGAAGAAAAATTGGTGTTCTTTGCTTTTTGCATGATGAGACCTATGGGAGGACGCTGACCATCTACTGGAACATAGAGATGATCAAAAGTTGCCCTTGTCAGACGCTCATTGCTAGAAGAAAACACAGATCTTACCGTGCTAAAGAGCGCTACTGCCCCGCCTTCTCGACTGAGCAGTGTATGCTCGCCGCCAGAAGTGATGGCAGGATCATCGTAGGCCATGAAACTACAAGTAGCTGTGACGAATAGAGTCAACTTGTCTCGATTATTCCAGCCAAGTATATCACCTACAGACAATATTCTCTCTTGTGCCCAGCCGGTATTACCTCCATGGCCGATATAGTTAGTCACTAGCAGACCCTTAAATATCTCGTTGTCTATATCGCTTACCACTTCTGGATAACGCTGTCCACCTGCGGTACTTATCTGATCGTACGCGTCGAGGTAAATTTTCTTTTGTTGCACCCAGTTGTGATTGCTTTCTGTGCGCGTTGCCATGATTTCGGCATCATCAATATGAGTGTTAGTGTCCTCGTCATCAGCTATAAATCCTGTACGTAGGAGCCAATCACCCTTGTGAGATTGCTCTAGTTCATAGCGAAGAATCTTATCTAAGACGATATTGGCTTCAGCGGTGTTACGCACCGGCAGTCGTCCTACAGCGATATCAAGCAGTCCTAGGAGGTTCTCACCTTCTGTGTCATCCAAGAGTGCATAGTAATCATCAGACGGGAATGAAAATATAGGCGCCAGAGATTGCTCTGTCTCATAGACGGGTATGAAATTCTGATCGGCCAGTTCTGTGTCTATTCCGCGATAATCGTAAGAGCCATCACCAAACAGAAGGACATAGCGGAAGTCCTCATCGCGATCATAGAGCATCTTACACATATCTCTGATGGCTGTAGGATCTTGACCACCGCTGGCAAACTCATTGAAAATTGACTTGACCTCTACTACTTCTACTGTCATCCCAGATTGGGCTCTACGATGCTCGGCAAGTTTGCCAGCTTGCACTGCAAAGTTCTCATGGTATACGATCAGCATATCAGCATCTGTGATAGCGTGAAGATTTTGATTTGGAATCTTGCCTTCTGATCTCACTGGAGTCAGTGCAGCATCTGGGTCAAATACCACAAACTCGCGTATCGTGTCTCCAAGCTGAGTAAACTCCGCCACGCCAACAGATAGGGTGTAGTTCTGGCGTGCGGTGGGTCCTGATATGTCCCAGATCTCATCACCTTGAGCTACATCGGCTACAATGTACTTAGCTCTATCTACAAGTGACGACTCGGGGGCTCTGAATATCATCTGATCACCAGCTTTTCGCAACTCCCGCTCCGCTGTGATAGAGATGTAATCGAGCCAGCCCATACTTACATCTGCGATGGGAGACTTAGGGAAGTCAATCTCATAACCCTCCATAGCTGTATTGACGATAAAATCTGCCTGTATCACTCCGGTTGTGCCATAGTCATCCTCGACATTACTCACAGTCGTACTACTAATCGATTGAGAGAAATCAGAGCCATGGGCTGTAACAATCACGCTGGATGATCGCTCGGATCTCGCCACAAATTCGAGTTGCAACCTAGCGGTACTTCCATCTACAAGATTGGGCATGCTGAGACGAGAGCTATAATTGAATGTGCGCTGATTGCTAAAGTTGTCGCCGTACCACTTCTGACCAGAACCGTTATTGCTAGCAGCTTCACCAAGAAGATTGAAAAGCTCATCTTCTACTCGTCTATAATCGGTGAATGTGTTGATCTCCAACTGTGGATCGCCTAGCGACGCCTGTGCAGTGATGGGCATGGCCGACTGAGAACCGCCTACCTTGATGAAATAGTAGGATCTGGTATCATATGGATTAGTCACTCGATCGTATCTATCCTTAATCTCATTGTATACCCATCGATGTGGTCCGCCTGCATAGAAGTAGATATGATCTCCAGGATCTACAGATCCGTCCTCGCCTCCACGCACCCAGATAGGTTGCTGCACCACATCATCAAGACGTGTATCATCAAGTGCTTCTGGGAGCGGGCCAAATCCATTACCATATATACTGATAGAAGTGCTTGGCACACCATCTACATTGACACCGATGTCCTTGAGGAAATCATAGCTCAGCTTGACAATTCCAGCTTCCTCCACTGATATCTTGTATATGTCTCCATCTCGGAGTACGCTTTGCTCGGCAAATATGGGAGGATCGCGCCTCACCGTGCTACCGCCGCGGGAGCCAATCTTGACGTTAAATTCTTTAATGATCTCTACTTGACCATGCCGGAGCATCCTTATGGGTGTGAGACTGAGGCTTAGTCTCTGCTGCTTTCTGACAGTACCTAGGATCTCATGATGCAGATCATAGTCTTGTGGCAATCTATCGACGTAAGATTCTAGATCCTCTGGAAGATCCAGAGTGTCCAGCTTCGTCATCTCTAGAGAAACTTTGAGATCACCATGCAGCGGTGTCTCAATGAGATCGTTAAATGCTGGAATGCCTTCACTCCACAACTTTCCATCGAGCTCTAACTCTTCAGACCAATCTAGGGTATAGTCAGAGGATATTTGGGCGAAAGCCCCCAAGAATAAAAAGGAAAAAGCACAAGCTACGGCTACTTTGCGAATCATAGGGATGGCAGTGAATGAAGTAATGGTCAGCGTAGAAAGTGTACTATAGGCTTGTGGTTTGTCTTTGGAAAACGTTAACACTTGCCTCGTATTGTACTTTCACACTCTAATTGTAACACTAAAGTAGTTTTACCGTTCTGATGACTGTGCGAATAATACGATATACTGTCTGCTTGATGTCGCTCCTACTCCTCTCGGGTGGGCTGCTGAGCGCGCAGGACCTGGTGTTTAGCCAGTTTTACACCACTCCCTTACATCTGAGTCCTGCCTACGCTGGTAACACTATATCGCCTAGATTTTCTGCCAATTACAGGTTGCAGTGGCCGTCCCTTCCGGGAAAATACGAGACATTCAGTGTCGGCTACGATAAATTCTTCCGTAAATTCAACAGTGGATTTGGTGCTACACTGCTGGCAGATGATGCTGGTGACGGTATCTATCGCTCCTTTGCACTGGATTTGCACTATGCGTATCGTCTGCAGATCAATCGTGAGTGGTTTGCCAAGTTGGGCCTGCAGGCGGGCGTACGACAATCTCGATTGGACTTTGATCGTCTCATATTCTTAGATCAATTGAGTCCCTTGGATGGATTTCCCGGTCCTGGTACAGATACGGGAGAGATAAGGCCTGATCAGCCAAATGCTACTTTTCTCGATCTAGGAGCAGGATTCCTGATATATAACGGTAGCTTCTATGCAGGTCTAGGGGTGAAGCATCTCAATACTCCAGATCCAAGCGTACTCGATATCAATAGCAACAGCTACTCAGGATTATCTCCCACGATCAGTCTCCAAGCTGGAGCGGAGTTACCGCTGAGAATCAACTCTTACTTTTTCCGTAATAGCTTCTTAAGTCCCAGTCTTCTGGTAATCAAGCAGGCGGACTTCTATCAGATCCATGCTGGAGCTTATCTGGGACTAGAGCAGCTCTTTGCAGGCTTGAGCTTCAGGCATACTGTGAATAATGCTGATGCAGCAGTGATTACAATAGGTCTACGACAGGAATTCTGGAAGATCGGATATAGCTATGATGTGACAGTTAGCGGACTTCCTGGTCCGAGCGGAGGAAGCCATGAAATCAGCATGGTCTACATCCTAGACAGACCACAACCCTCTAAGTATAACGACTGCTTCGGACTTTTCCGCTAGTCTACACCCATGCTCCCTAGAGACTGCACACAGATAGACTGACGATAAGTCAGGCAATAATGTGAAGAAAAGTCGTTTAATAAATTGACTATCTTTGGCCACCTAAATTCTTAATTAATAGTAGTATGAATATGAGCGCAAAAGTTAAATGGCAGTACATCTTAGGCTGCCTATTGGTTTTAAGTGCTGCATCATGTAAGTCAAGCCAGGAGAAATCGTCTAACACCGGCTGGGTGTATAACGATCAGGAATGGGGAGGCTTCGAACGCCACGAATACAAAGGTCAAGAGACCGGTCCTAACCTTGTACTGATACAAGGTGGAACCTTTAACATGGGCCTCACAGAAGAGGATGTGACCTTTGAGTGGAACAACGTACCCCGACGCGTAACTGTATCATCATTCTACATGGATGAGACAGAAGTAACCAACATCAATTACAGAGAATATCTCTACTGGCTCCGCCGTGTGTATCCTCAGTACAAAGAAGTCTATCGCAATGCTCTACCAGATAGTCTGGTATGGCGCGAAGAGTTGTCTTACAACGAACCCTATGTAGAGACATATTTCCGCCACCCTGCATACAATGACTATCCAGTAGTGGGAGTCAATTGGAACCAAGCCAATGAGTACTGCGTGTGGAGAACGGATCGTGTAAATGAGATGATGCTTATCGAAAAAGGTATCCTCAACCCTACTCCACAGCAAGGCGTGGGTGACACTACTGGTGTCTTTACCACAGATAGTTACCTCACAGGTCGCTATGAAGGTAATGTAAGAGAGAATCTTCCCGATCCTGTCACTGGCGAAGGCCGCAGAGTACAGCGTGAAGATGGTATCCTACTACCAAGCTATCGTCTACCGACAGAAGCTGAGTGGGAATATGCTGCTCTCGCACTTGTGGGTAATCAATCGAGTCCTGAGGATGAGATGATTACTGACAGACGTATCTATCCATGGGATGGAAACAAGATGTTCTATGAGCGCAGAGATAAGTACCAAGGTTACAAACTAGCCAACTTCAAGAAAGCTAAGGGTGACTATATGGGTATGGCTGGACGCCTCAATGATGCAGGAAGTATCACTGTAGAAGTCCGCAAGGGATGGCCAAATGACTTTGGTCTTTATAACATGGCAGGTAATGTATCTGAATGGACACTTGATGTCTACAGACCTATGACAGCCTTCACTCTATCAGATGCTGAGAATCAAGATCTCAATCCGTATCGTGGTAACGTCTTTAAGACTTACAAGCTCGATGAAAATGGTGCGCGTGTGGTGGACAGTCTAGGAAGATTTGTCCTAGTACAGCAGGCTGACTCTACGCTTACTGATAGAGAAAACTATCGTAAGTCTGACGTGCGTAACTACTCTGATGGCGATGTAGAAGATATCTCCTACTACGACTATGGCAAATATTCACTGGTCAATGATTCATCGAGAGTCATCAAAGGTGGATCTTGGGCTGATAGAGCCTACTGGTTGAGTCCTGGTACTCGTCGTTTCAAAAATCAAGATCGAGGTGACAAGACCATAGGTTTCCGCTGTGCGATGACTCGTGTAGGTGGTCCTGAAGGTAATGATGATACTGGTGGTATCGACTTCGGTAAAGCTGCTAAGAGTAAAAGACGCTACTAATAGTAGTGAGCGCCTATCAATGGCATAAAAACTAAAGAAATCTTTAAAAAGCCGCATCCACGATGCGGCTTTTTTTGTTACAGAAGTCTATGACACTTAGAGAACTCTACGATATATTTCTCACAGGACGAGGAATAAGCACAGACAGCAGGACAGCAAAGCGAGGCCAGATCTATGTGGCCCTCACTGGTCCTCATCATGACGGTAACGATTACGCTAGGGAAGCCTTGGAAAAAGGTGTGAAGGTGGCAATCGTGAATCGCTCCCCGTACAATAGGAAGAGCAAGCGCGTACTCGTGGTAAAAAGTCCACTCGCCATCCTACAGAAACTTGCACAGTATCACAGGCGCAATATACCTGCTAAGGTCATGGCGCTCACAGGGAGTAATGGTAAGACAACTACTCGAGCTCTTATCATGGCCCTCCTAGAAAGAAAATACAAGGTCAATGGCACGAAGGGAAATCTCAATAATCACATAGGTCTGCCTCTAACTATTCTCTCTGCTAAGGAATCTGATGAGATTCTCATACTGGAGATGGGCGCCAATCATGTAGGTGAAATAGCTAAACTAGCAGAGATAGCTGAACCCGACTACGGACTGATTACCAATATAGGCAAGGCGCATCTTGAAGGCTTTGGTGGTCTAGAGGGCGTGAAGCAAGGAAAGTCAGAACTCTATCAAGCTCTGGGTAAATCGGACAGCATAGCATTTGTCAACGGTAAAGGTGAGCACTTGCTTCAGATGTCTACTGTGGTGTTCAACAAGGTATTTTACAATCAGCGGCTCGATGTAGAGTATAGTGCTCTGCGTACTCATCTAGATGAAGTGCGCCTTACAGATCGCGGCCTCGCCTTCATCATGAAAACGCGCACGGCTGAGTATCCCGTGGAGACATCTCTACAGGGACTCTATAATATCAATAATGTATGTGCCGCAGTAACTGTCGCCGAATACTTCAATGTAGAAATGGAAGATATCGTCTCAGTATTGGAAAATTTTGAGATGCCAGCTAATCGTTCTCAGGAGCTCACGCGCGAAGGCATCCGCTTCACCGCAGATGCTTACAATGCCAATCCTACGAGCGTGAGTGCCGCCCTTGACTCATTTGGGCGAAAGCCCGGCAAGAAAAAACATGTCATCCTAGGAGCAATGAAGGAACTAGGAGATGCCTCTGCAGCAGAACACCTCGAAATGGCTAAGCTAGCTAAGAAAATACGTGGAGCGAAAATCTATCTAGTAGGTACTGAGTTTGCTGAAGCTGCTGAGCAAGTAGGTCTAGCGCACTATGCGACCACTGAAGATCTCATCAGAGATGTCAAATCTCTGCTAGCGGCCGGCGACCAAGTATTGCTCAAAGGATCCCGAGCTATGCACCTAGAAGATGTCATAGATCAATACGAAGAGCCCGTAATCGAGGACGAGGAATCAGCGGCTTAAAAACTGAAATAGTCTGTCTGGCATCTGATCTCGTGCTGCCTGCTGATAATCCCTTGGGCTACAAGGTATAAGCACCTCTGGCTCATCTGGATCATGCAATCTCCTCACTCGCATCCACCAGCGATCTGTACGCTGACTATGGAGGAAACTTATATTCTGATCGAGAGAGCTAATCTTCACGAGATATTCCTGTGCTGACTGCAGGCGCTCTGGCAGTTCATCCTTGCGCTGTGCTACGCCCTCAAGAAAGTACCATGCGAGTTGTGCCACCATCGTAGCGGTGACTCGAGTAGGATCTATACCCGCTACGAATCCATAGATGCCCATACTACTCACCTGATCACTGATGCCTGCATAGCGACAGAGCTGACAGGCCTCCTCTGAGTAAAAACCCGAGGGATAATTCTGTAACTGCCCCGGTGCTTCACTAAATCGGAGAGCACTCAGACTCATGCAAAATGCTGAGGCATCACGTATAAGTGGCTCTGTCTCACGGATATTAGCCTGGGCATCGCCAAGTCTCATCATAGAGAAACTACGATGCTGTAAATCCTTGAGTATTTCTGAATCCATCAAGTGCGCTTGATGCCCAAGGCTAGCGAAATCACTTAGGGGACTGCTAGCCCGATTGAGGATGTCGTAGCTGATGTTGTCTCTGATAGATCGAGAAGGCAATCGTCCTCCATTGCTATCAACGAGCACCATCTTAAAGGGATTTTGCTTCTGTATGTAAGAGCGATACTGTGTGTCTAGGTGCCTCTTGTCTCTAGCGATGAGGATGGGAATCACTCCTGCATCGATCAGCTCGTGGAGTACGGGTATGACAAAGTTGGGGTCATCCTTGCGCAAGTCACCGATATCGGCAATCTCTATCCCGTCAAATGCCCATGTCATCTGGTACAACTCCTCACGCACCGCGTGCGACTCAGCATCACCTAGACCTATGATAGCGGCTCTGATGCCCTTAAGATCAGGGAAGCCCTCTTCTAGATGTATAGAAATCCGCTTTCCCACTTGGCGATCCTCTAGGGTCTCAAAAGAAGATAGCGATGATAGCCTGACAGGACTGAGCCAATGATCCAACATAATCGAGTAGTTTTGAAGTTGTAAGCAAGACAAATATATTAAATATTTCTTTAATATATAAACGCCTGATAAAAGTATTTTATGGAAGCTCGACTTCGCGGCTATAAAGACTCAGCTCCGCTGATCGTATTTGAATGGAATGACCACCTCACTGATGCACGTGGCTGGGTCGTGATTAACTCGCTGCGAGGCGGCGCTGCTGGTGGTGGCACGCGCATGCGTAAAGGGCTTACACGCGAAGAAGTAATCAGCCTGGCCAAAGTGATGGAAATCAAGTTTACTGTAGCCGGCCCTGCTATCGGTGGTGCGAAGAGCGGAATCGACTTTGACCCCAATGATCCGCGACGCGATGAGGTCCTAGCAAGATGGTACAAAGCTGTCATACCGCTCTTAAAGAACTACTACGGAACTGGTGGTGATCTCAATGTGGACGAGATGAAAGATGTCATCCCACTCACTGAGAAGCTTGGTCTGTGGCACCCCCAAGAGGGCGTGGTCAATGGCCACCTGGATAGTCGACGTGGCGATAAAATCAAGATCTTAGGACAGTTGCGTTACGGATGCGCTAAGATCCTAGAAGATCCTGAGTACACACCGGTAGGACAGGCGACCAAGTATGCTGTTGCTGATATGATCACTGGCTATGGCGTGAGTGAAGCCATCCTACACTACTATGACGTGTTTCACGATGCTGTCGTCAAGGATAAGCGAGTCATCATCCAAGGCTGGGGAAATGTGGCCTCAGCAGCTGGCTATTATTTGAGTCAGGCTGGCGCCAAAATAGTAGGTATCATCGATCGTGCTGGCGGAATCATCCGACCAGAAGGACTGAGTCATAAAGAAGTTGTCGAACTGTTTATCAAGAAGCGAGGTAATCAGCTTTCCACGGATGATTTGATTCCTTTTACCGAGGCTAACGGCCAAATCTGGTCTGCTGGTGCAGAGATTTTTGTACCCGGTGCAGCGTCTAAACTCATCACACGTACGCAAGTAGATAGCATGATTGCGCATGGCCTAGAGGTCATCAGCTGTGGGGCTAACGTCCCTTTTGTGGATGACAAGGTATTCTTTGGAAAGACGGCTCTTTATACTGATGATACGGTAAGTCTGATTCCTGACTTTATTGCCAATTGTGGTATGGCGAGAGTCTTTGCATATCTGATGTCCGCAGAAGCTGAGATGACTGACAAAGCCATATTTGACGATGTCTCTCAGACCATTCGCCGAGGCATAGAAGAGCTCAAAGCGCACGAGTCATCCCACAAGAGATTGAGTCAATCTGCCATCGAGATTGCTCTGTCTAAGCTTGAGAACTAGACTACCGACTTTCACAGATCGATCTGGCAATTGGAATGAGATTACGCTATCTAGAATTCTTAGCTCTTGCTGATTAGGTTCTTTACTTTCGTAAAAATGCGATGGTATATTGCCACTGCTATCATGCTTTGCTACAAGTAGCCCATCACATACAGTTTGCGCTACTTTGTAAAGAGTGCTTTCAGGAAAGGCATCTTGGGCAAGGAGAGTATAATCCTGAGGTCTTGCCATAGACTTGAGGTACCATCGAGAAACGGAAGTGCCGCCGATAGCGTACGCTGCTGATAGAATTTATAGAAAATCTCTGCTCCCTTGTCATTTTGATCTTTGAGGATAAGGAGCAGCATCCGATCATAGAAGCGTGTCTTGCGCTCCGCCCATTTGCTCCCCACCAGAAGTGGTAGATCCGATCCATGCACGATGGCCCCTGCTATCTTCTGGCTGAATAATTTAGATCGATAAAAGCTATAACCAGTGCTAGCGCGCACCCATCCACCCGCCGTACCTATTCGCTGATAGTGCGACGTATTATTCTCTACAAAGGGATATGTCGTCATAGGGATCACACCACCCTCGCGATCTATGATCTTGTACCCATCAGTAGTGATATAACGACTGATGTAAGACCTGAGTAATTCTTCATATTGCTGCTCGCCAAGTAGCTTGTCTGTAAATAGGGTGTACTCTACTAGTGCTTTGCGATCAGTCACTGGCAGGACATAGCAAAAACTGGTACTCTCCTCATGCTGCAGACGAAAATCCATCATAGTCATTTCATCAGGCTTCCAGATTGGCTGATCAACTTCAATATACCAGCCAAGAAAGTGCTGATGAATCATGATCGACCCAGATCTAGTAAGTACATCATCAGGTAAGCGACTATCTAATACATAGCGACCTTGTAGCTGTGATCCATCATCACATGTAAGCTTTCCAGCTGTATGCCTAGTCACAGATGCATAAATTCTATCTACTTGATTACTTGCATTGATACGAGCCAGAGCACTTGTATAGAAGTCGATGCTTCTAATCATTCTATACCTATACGGACTGAGGTCTACCACCCTACTCTCTGTAGATCTAGCTTCTGATTGACTTGGATGTATGTGCGCATACTGCCACTGATGGTGAATGAGATCGCTACTCTCCACATTGTCATCCCAGTAGCACCAGGTCTTATCATTTGCCTCGTGATCTCTCGGGTCTATGAGTGCTATCTTGAGCGCCTTATCCCTGTCCTCGCGCAACAGCGCAAGACTACATTGCAGGCCTGCTAGGCCTGCGCCGATGATGACGACATCGTATGTGGGAGAAGCGGTGCTCATGGGAGTATGAAGATAGAGAAATGAAGCTGATAATTCAGATGAGTAAAAATTATACGTACTAAAGGAGTATGAGATACGAGTCGGCTCAACTAGTCTCGCGCTCCACGGCTGATCCACACTTGGTAATGGATTATAACCCTATTGGCGCAGTAGGATTTTGTAATTGGCTCTTCGTTTTAAACCAATTAGTGCATTAGGATTTACTAATTAGCCCCTCTTTTAACATAACATCCATATTAACAGAGACTTATGGAGATTTAGAATATTTTACGTGTGTAAGTTTTTGTTACGGACAAACTGCAGTTTAACCCAATTAGTGCTTTAGGATTTATTGATGGGTTTATATTTTTACATAACGCCCATGTTTATAGAGACTTATGACGATTTGGTATAATTTGCGCGTATAACTTTTCCTTACGGAAAAAATGATTCTCTTTAAAGGCCCTTAATCAATATGTCAACTCTCGTCAATTTGCTTCGCGCCTAGCGTCTATCTGCTTCAGCCTCAGGCACTTCACCTCTTCGCCATAGCACGCTATGACTCGTCGGCGGAGCACCTGACGCCATTGCAGCTAGCCACTATCCATCGAAGCCTAATGCACGAAATGGGTTTAACCCAATTAGTTCATTAGGATTTGAGGTAAATGTTTTTCAGTGATGTAACTGACTCTCAATCAGTACGATAGACGATATATCGTGAGTGTCGTTGGCGTAAGTATTTGTTACGGGTGGATCTCGTCCATATGTCTTGAAGTGAGTGGTGTTATATGACCATTCTGCTTTGATTCTACTGCGAGCTACATCTGCTTCAAGATCAGGCTCCTACCAGAGGTAGGCAGGCTTATCCTGCTCGCCTTACGAAGTGAAGACGAGCCTACAGAGCCGTTCATCGAGCGACAGCCGAGATGCATATAGCACGCTATGACTCGTCAGAGAAGCACCTCATCTTATCGCACCTGCTACTCTCGCTACGAAGCCTAATGCACGAAATGGGTTAAACAAGGGCTCAAGGAAAACTTACATCCAAAATCTTGCCCATCAAGCGCGGTCATATTGTTAGCTTCTAGTTGTGCATCTATACAATCTACTTCTACTGACTCAGTCATTGACCAGCCTATAAGTAGAAGCGTCATCATTAGAATTGATACGATTATTTGCTTTATGAAACTGTTTGATTTGAAACTTTAATGATGCGTCGATAGCATAGACGGGATTTCAAACGGTAATCGTTGGCTGGTTGCTATTACATGTCGTACCTGAGATATGGCATTACAGTATTGTCTTGTAAAAGACATCACTCTCCCATCCAATACCATTTAAAGACTATCTCACGAATGCAGATTCCATATAATTTATTTGACTAGTAGGTATTTGAAGTTGTTTTGCTCTGACATGCCATTGAGAAATCTCATTTTCGACTGTATTTATGTAGCTCTTGGCCTCTTTCAGAGACCACCTAAAAAACTCTGCAACTTCTAAACACAAATTAAAATCTAGGCTATTATCGTGCTCAGATATGTTGAGGCTTAAGCCTATACCCGCTTGATCTGGATTAATATCATATGCAGGGGATAAAGTCCAACCCTTACAAGTCAATAAGAACCCGTGATTCCTTAAATGATCATCAGTATTAGAAACTCCGACGGAAAAGACGATCCTTCTCCACAGTTCAATCAGATCCCTATCAGGGGATGCTCCGAATCTTTCTATCAATTCCGCTATTTCCAAGTAACTTCCGCCACCTTTATGACTGTAACCATCTTTATAGCCCAGCAAAGTCATCGCTGATGCAAAGTGTATTCTTTCACGTGTTATAGACCGATCAAATCTCCTAGATAGAAATGTATGCTGCCTCTGCGAGAATCTAGCAGCTTTTGCTTCGGCTACGGCTATCCCTATGTTTTTGGCCATTCGATTTACTAGGAATTCCCATATGCCAGAATCTTTATCATCATTTTTGCTTGGAAATTTCGCTATCCATAGGCTACCATCAGTTTCTCTAACATTCGCTTTGGGCCTAGCACCTCCCAAAGATGATCCCGGGCCGATCAACAGATTTAACCATTTTCTGGCATTTTTATCCTCGAAGAAATTGTCATCTTCTATTCTGAGACTTGCTTGTTCGAGTTCTCTCACACTAGTCATGGGAGGTACCTTCAAGCCTTGATTACTCTCTAGAAATTCGTCATGTACATTCAGTTTGAAGCGAAGTCCACCCATTCTAGTTTCATCATGAACTCCTAATAGGAAATCAGATTCGAACAATTGTATTGGTCTTTTTCCCCGCTCTCTGGCTTTTATTGCTTCTCTTCTTCTCATTAGCAATCGTCCCCATCGGTCAGGTGACGAATCTAAAAATAAACCAAAATTTGGCTTTTCATCTTTCAAGTACTGAGGTCCTTGATACAATTTTAAATCCGGATCGATGTCCTGAGCGAATCCGCCATTTAGCCACTGACTTGAGTACTCAAAAGAAAACACCTCTTCCGCTTTTGTCATCTCAGCCCTCAGGACGCCCATCAGTTGTAACTCTGAAAGTTCTTTCCAATTAGCGTATACTAAAATCTCCTTCACTTGGATTACTTTTTAGGTACTCTCTTCCCCACACGAAGCTGCGCATCCTGAATCTTACGACCAAGTCTGTCATCTTCAGCTACTGAAATGAGGTCGTTCTCCAAACCATAAACTGAAAGAATTTGTATCAATGTAGAAAGTGAGGATGCTGAATTTCCTGTCTCAATACTCCATAGGGTTGTTCGACTAATTCCAGCTCTCTCAGCAACTATCTCTGCGGAGTATTTCCTTCTAAGGCGAGCTAGTCTAAGGTTTTCCCCAAGTCGGTCAAGTATGCGTCGATCCTTAGGTAAAAGTTTTCTACTCTTCGGCACAATGTTCAAATTTTCATACAAATATAGTCTATTTCGTTCATAATACTGTACGTTGACGAAAAGCAGCCTTCCCAAAATGAAAGTTGCATCACAGATTAAGCTGCATCACTTGACTAAAGCATCAGATTAGCCATACATTTCCTGAACACTAAAACTGGTCGCGAGGTCATCAGATCCACAAAATCCGTATCACAATCTACTGCTTATCTTCTCTCTGTGAGATAACAATCTAGTACAAGAGGAGCCCGTTGCTCACACAAAATTCTCCCCACACATAAAAAAAGTAGACCCCGGTGACGAGCCGGGGTCTGACGAACAATAAACCAATTATAGAACGATTGGAAAAAAATAAAAATGACGAACTTCTTGTGCCCTATCTCACGTCTGGGCTATAAATCTCTAGCTAGCGACGACGCTAGTCAACTTTCTTGTGTATAAAGGAATTCTCTGAAATCATCTGGAAATCATCATCCTCTCCTAGGAGTGTCAGATTACTTAAGATCTCATCACCTTGTATGGATAAATCATCCAGCTCTATGTGTCTGCGCTCATAGGCAGGCACTTTTTCTAGTTCATCCAGTACATCTGGATTGGTAATTTTTCTGGCTTGCCCATCACGTACAGCCTTGCCGGGAAATGGCTTTGGTGTAGGCGGTGCAGTACGTGGAGTTTTGTTTGTGCTTGGAGCGGCTTGCTCTTGCTCTGACTTCACGTAAGGATCACCGTAGCTACTGCGTGTGTGATTGAGTCGATTCATTGTATGAGCATCAGTAGTTGTCTTCAGCTCTATCTGCGGCTTACTTACCATGGTAGCTGCAGCAGGCTGCTCCTTTGGCTTAGTGACTGGCATACTCACCTCAGCATCGAGATCTACCATGATAGGCTCTTCCTTACTCGCAGCTCTCACTGGGCGAGGATCGAATTCTGTCTGTTCAAAACCTGTTGCGATCACAGTGACGCTGATCTCATCACCTAGCGTATCATCTGATACATTACCCCAGATGACATTGGTCTCAAATCCTGCTTCTTCTTGCACGTAGGAGCTGATTTCTGTGATTTCATCGAGTGTGGCTGGTTCTTCACCAGATACGATATTGATAAGCACGTTCTTAGCTCCGCGGATATCATTATCTGCAAGCAGTGGTGCTGTAAGTACTCGCTGCACAGCTTTTCTCGCACGGTTTTCACCGCTGGCAAGTCCCGTACCGAGTATCGCTACACCACTTGAGCGCATGACCGTGTCTACATCATTAAAGTCAATATTGATATCACCATTAAGAGTGATGATTTCTGCAATTCCTTTAGCACTTTCACAGAGGACCTCATCAGCTTTGGCAAGAGCATCCTTCATGGACATATTGCCATAGGTCTCACGCAGTTTATCATTGGAGATGACGATAAGCGCATCCACATTATCTCGTAGTTCAGCAAGACCATCTGCAGCTTGGCGCATACGCATGGGTCCTTCAAATCCAAATGGCAGGGTAACTATACCGATTGTTAACACTCCCAGTTCTTGAGCTACTTTGGCAATGATAGGTGATGCACCTGTACCTGTACCACCACCCATACCGGCTGTAAGGAATAGCATCTTGGTGCTATCTTGTAGGTACTTGCGGATATCCTCTATACTTTCTAGGCAAGCCTCGCGTCCTACTTGAGCCTTGTTACCAGCACCTAGTCCACTGAGTAGAGAAGGTCCGAGTTGGATCTTAGTCTTCACACTGCTATTTTCTAGATCTTGATTATCCGTGTTGCAGATAGCAAAGTCTACACCTTTGATCCCGCTTTCGTACATATTAGTCACGGCATTTCCACCTGCTCCTCCTACGCCGATGACGCGGATGATGGACTTTACTTCATTGTTAATTTCGAATTCCATATTCTTTGAAATTTGTCTGTCTATATTAAGAGAGGTGTATGTCTAGTGTAATTCTGAGTCAGGTTGTACTTCAAAGAAGTCCTGTGCTTTGCGCACAAATTTTCTAATAAAGCGACCTGATCGTGGATTTTCTTCTTGTACTACATCGGGTATTTCTTCTTCCACGATTTCTGGTTGATAGACTGGGCTATCACTTTCGATGGCATGGATGAGTAGACCGATTGCTGTGCTATAGATAGGACTACAGATGTAATCTGAGTACCCGTGAGCCAAATGCTCTACCGGAGTTCCTATCCTCGTAGTGCGACCGCTATAGTATTCTGCAAGGTCATCAAGATTCTTGAGTAAGGAACCACCACCTGTCAAGACCATACCGGCCGTAAGCTTTCTGTCGTAGCCTGAGTTTTTGATTTCCCAGAGTACATAGGACATGATTTCTTCTACTCTTGCTTGTATAATTTTTACAAGGTTTTTCTCGCTGATTTCTTTAGGCGGTCTACCATGTAATCCAGGTATAGTGATGATGCGACTATTTTCTACAGCATCGAGTAAAGCAGAACCGTAGCGGACTTTAAGTTTTTCGGCTTGCTTTTCCATTACCGTGCATCCTTGCTTGATATCAGATGTCACTACATTTCCACCTAGCGGTATCACTGCGGTCCTGCGGATGATTGATCCCTCGTAGATGGTTATATCAGTAGTACCACCTCCTATATCGATAAGCACGACTCCGGCTTCTTTCTCTTCTTTACTTAGTACAGCTGCGGCAGATGCCATAGGCTCGAGTGTGATTTCTCTACACTTGAGTCCAGCTTTTACTATGCAGCGCTTGATATTCTTACTCGCTGTGATCTGACCCGTGATGATGTGGAATCTTCCTACAAGACGGTTTCCGCTCATGCCTATAGGATCCATGACACCGTACTCATTATCTACATCATATTCTTGAGGAATGATGTGGAGTATTTCATCACCTGGAGGCAAAGCCAATCGGTAATTCTGATCTATGATGGTGTTGATATCCCCAGCTGTAATCTCGCTCTCAGGATAGTCACGCGTCAGGATTCCCTGCTGTTCTATGCTTTTTATGTGCTGACCGGCTATTCCTACAGTGACCTCCTCTATGGTGATGCCACTACTGCGCTCAGCTTGCGCTACAGCTTCTTTGATGGCTGCGACGGTCTTATCTATATTAGACACTACCCCTCTGCGTACGCCCTCTGATGCGACCTTTCCAAATCCTATGATTTCGATTTTATCATATTCATTTTTGCGGCCCACGATGACACATACTTTGGTAGTGCCGATATCGAGAGCGACCCTGATGTCTTCAGTCTGTGCTGACATGTCTGTCCTGTTCATAGTCATTAATTTACGGTTCGGTCGTTCTTTTCTTCCTAGGTTTTGTCCTTTATTCTTGTACATACTACTTGTCCATAGTAGTCAAGATTTATCGTAGCTAGGCTATTGATTCCTACACGTCTGATTGTGTGTTTGTAGAAATACTTTAGCTTTTCTAATTTTTCTATCTGATCCACTGGCTGCCCAAATTGCACTATAGCAGAGCCAATCTTGGGAGCCAGATCATATCTCCCATCAGGAGCGATATGCACCTGCTCTACCAGAGCGAGCAGCATAGGATCCTGATCTATGAATCTCATAAGTGTCATGAGCTCCTCTTTATCCTCCGTCTCATCCTCTGTAATCCATGGCAAGTGACCCGATACAATCGGTACACGCACACTGTGCCTCGTGCTACCTGTGAATAGTATTCCCTCATCGTCTACATAGACACTTTCACTAGGTGAGGTAAAAGCTCTGAACAGTGGCTTCTTAGTCCATACTTCTACATGCAGATGATTTTTATTATCCACATAGACTTGAGCCTTATTGACCATTTCATCCTCGATCATGATGGCTTCTATAAGCTCCAGATCTAGCCTACTGATACTTCTATCGAGCAGTGTATTATCAAAATTTTCAATGATGATATTTTTAACATCACCTGGAGATAGTAAAGATTTTTCCTTATAATCATCCACCGTCACTACTATAGCATCTATCGTAGCATCGCTGCGTTTATTGACACTCGCCCAGAGCAGTCCTAGCAGGGCAAATGCCCCGAGGATATTGAGAAGACCTCTCCATTTTAGCTCTATTTTTCTTCTTAGTGTCATGCTACTAGTGCAGCTTTTATTTTATTCATCTGCTGATCTAGATCACCTGCTCCTAGGATCAGGATCACATCAGCCTTATTAGTCCCTATGATTTCTGTCACCTCGGTCGACTTTACGATCTTGGTGTCACTTAATTTCATTTTATCTTTTATCATCTTAGCAGATACTCCTGGTAGAGCTTCTTCTCTTGCCGGATAGATTTCTGTGATCCATACCTGATCAGCCGCATCCAGCTCTGAGGCAAATTCCTCGTGAAAATCCCTCGTGCGACTATAGAGATGAGGCTGAAAAATGACAAGCATAATTGCTTCCTTCCCATATTGCATTCTCGCCGTACTGATCGCAGCCTTGAGCTCTGTCGGATGATGGGCGTAGTCCATGATCAATGCTGGAGATTTATCCAACCATATTTCATATCGCCTCCCTATTCCCTGCATCGTCTCTAGACCCTTCATGATATCCCAAGCCGGATAGCCTCGCTTCCGTAGTACGGCAAATGCTGCTAGAGCATTCATCGCATTATGTTCACCAGGCATCTGCCAAGAACAACTGTACTGTCCTTCTACATCTGCTAGCAATACTTTCCACGCATTTTCACCGTGCTGTACATCGAGCAATTGATAATCGCCTTTTTTGCCGTAGCTAATCGTAGGACGATCTAGACCTCTTATTGTAGCACTTTCGTGCAAATGCAAGTCTGCTGATGGCGGTAGCATTTGGGCGAAAGCCCTATATGCATCACGCATCTCCTCCTCCGTACCGTAGATATCCAGATGATCTGGATCTATGGTGGTAATTACTGCCGTATCCGGAAATAATTGCAAAAAACTACGATCGTACTCATCCGCTTCGACGACGAGAATGTTACTGGAGCCATGGAGATAATTAGAATTATAATTTTTCATAATTCCGCCTATCAAGGCTGTGGGATCTGCTCCCATCTCTCGCAATACATGGGCCACAATGGCTGCCGTAGTGGTCTTGCCGTGTGTGCCCGCGATGGCGATACAGTCACTCTGTCGACTCAGCTGACCTAGTACTTCACTGCGCTTGTATACTGTGTGGCCCAGATCTCTGAGATACGTGAGTATCGCAAAATCCTGTGAAATGGCAGGAGTATACACGTACAGATCAGCCGCTTGTGGCACCGCTGTGGTATCTGCTGTAAATGATATTGTCAATCCTTCATCGACCAGCTTTCTGGTCAATTGTGTTTCTGTCTTATCGTATCCGCTGACTCTCCATCCCCTGTGGTGGTAATAGCGAGCTAGCGCACTCATGCCTATGCCTCCTATGCCTATAAAGTAGGCTTGCTTCATGCTTGCTGAGCACTGGCAAGTGAAAGGAGACAGTTGGCTATTTCATCTGCAGCATCTGGTCTTGCCTGAGCTCTCAGGCGCAATTTCATCTGCTGCATAGCATTTTCATCTTTGAGACGCTCGGTGGCATAGGGAATTAATAATTCTGATGCATCTGCATCTTTAATCATCCATGCCGCGCCTTTTTGCACCATTGCCTTTGCATTGTGCGTTTGGTGGTCTTCTGCTACGTGAGGGGAGGGAACCAAAACAGCGGGTCTTTCGACCAAAGCCAACTCAGAAATGCTCAGTGCACCGGCGCGACATATCACTATGTCGCTAAGTGCGTACGCCAGATCCATCCTACGGATGAAAGGCATAATTCTGACATTGGTCAAAGCAGCAGTAGAAGTCTGGGTGTAGTCGTCCAGATAACTTTTGCCAGTCTGCCACAGGTACAGTACATCAGATTGTCGATCGATGTACTCTGTACTGAGTCGCATTGCTTCATTCAACGTTTTGGCTCCCAAGGATCCCCCAAATAGTAACACCGTTTTCTTATATTGAGTCCCACCAAAGTGGGTAAGTGCCTCGGGATGTCGGTACTGTAATTCCTTGAGATCTTGTCTCACGGGATTACCGGTCTTTCGGATTTTTTCCACAGGGAAATAATCGTCCATGTTGTCATAGGCAGTGCAAATAATATCCGCACGCTTTGCTAACCATTTATTGGTCAATCCAGCATACGAATTTTGTTCCTGTATGAGGGTAGGAATTCCAGATCTCTGTGCCATACGCAGAATAGGAGCAGATGCATATCCACCAAATCCTGCAACTGCCTGAGGCTGAAATTTCTTGATGATCTGAGCAGCGCGTCCTAGACTTTTTGCTAGCAGAAATGGAACTTTGAGATTACTCAAGCTCAATGATCTGCGTAGCCCAGCTATTGGCAATGCCTCGATCTGATACCCGTGTGCTGGAACTTTTTCCATTTCCATGCGCCCATGAGCACCGACAAATAATATTTCAATCGTTTCGGACCTTGCTTTCAAGGCTCCGGCTACAGCTAAGGCAGGATATATATGCCCACCTGTACCTCCTCCGCTAAGGATGACCCTCATGGTCGTCAGCGGATTTTGGATTTTCTTCTATGTATTGGCTCACGCTCAGTATGATCCCAAAGGCCATACTAGAGAACAAGAGCGAACTTCCTCCTTTACTGATAAGTGGTAGAGTGAGTCCCGTGACGGGCACCAGATCTACACTTACCGCTATATTAGCAAATGCTTGAATGACTAGCATAAAACACAAGCCTATCGCAAGCATAGCTCCAAATGCCTTGGGGCACCGTGTAACTAATCGTACACATCTCCATAAGAGTAGTACGTACATGAAGATCAAGAACAATCCTCCTATCAGTCCCCACTCTTCACATATAATAGCGTAAATAAAATCCGCATAGGGAGATGGTAAAAAGTTCCTCTCTACACTTGCTCCTGGACCTACGCCCCAGAAACCACCGTTAGCAATCGCTATCTTACTATGAGTAATCTGGTACTCATCACCAGATACGCCTATAAATTCATTTATTCTGCTGATCCAAGTGGTCACACGTACATGCTCCGGAAATAAATTACCGATTACAATCAGCAAGCCAAATGCTAAGGCCGCAACCAACATCATGGCAAGGATAAACTTGAAGTGAACCCTACCTACGATCAGCATCGCCGTGCATGTGGCGAATACAATCATCGCAGTACTGAGATCAGCGGGAGCAATAAGGACGCATACGAGTATCACTGGTGTAATGATGGGTAAGAGTCCCGTCTTAAAATCCTTAATCCTGTCTTGGCGAGCCGTGATGCTGCGCGCTACAAATACGATGATGGCAAGCTTAGCAAATTCACTAGGCTGTATCGTCAACTGGGTAAACGGCACGGATAACCATCGTCTAGCTTCTGACTGTTCTACTCCACTGATCAAAGTGAATGCCAGTAGCGGCAGCACAAAAATCAATAAATACGGTGCAGCCTTCATGTATGTCTGATAGTGCACGCGAGACAGAGCAAATGTAATTCCGATAGCTGCAGCCGTGATGATCAACTGCTTCACTAAGAAAGCACTACTAGGTCCACCGTAGCTAGCGAAGGCCATGGTACCCGTGGCACTATATACTGCCATGGCACTGAATCCCGTAAGCACGAGCAGAATGAGCCATATCATCATGTCTCCTCTGAATAAATCTCGTATGTCTTTGCTAAGTGTCACTGTAAAATAATTTCTTTAATCGCTTTTTTAAATTGTTTACCTCTATCTATATAATTATCAAATAAGTCAAAACTGGCACAAGCTGGAGAGAGTAATACGCTATCTCCGCTTTTTATTATCGTAGGCAGATCGATCATGAGATCATCGAGTGATTTATAAGATCTTATCTCACTCAGCACATCAGAAAATGACGACTCTAATTTCTTGGTATCAAGACCAAGGCAAAGCAAGCATCGCACCTTATCTTTCACAAGATCTTGCAAGGCTGCATAATCATTTCCCTTATCCGTACCACCCGCGATCCATACCACCTGATCCGGCATAGACTCCAGAGCATAATAGACGGCTTCCACATTGGTCGCTTTGCTATCGTTGTAGAAATCAATGTTGTTAACTTCAGCGAAGTGCTCCAGTCTATGCTCTTGCGCTGTGTAGGTGCTGAGAGCGGTTTCTATAGATCCAGGCTCAGGAGCCAAGAGGTCGATCATGCTGAGTGCGAAGAGTGCATTCTGTCGATTGTGTCTGCCTCTGAGTGAAAGCCCAGAGATGTCATACAATCTTCCCGAATCCATACTCCAGATATCTCCTCGGCTACTCTCATATCTTAGTTTGTGAACCCTAGCCTTGGTATCAAGGTGATCGTGATACTTGCGCGTATAAGGATCATCTAGTGATATGAAGCAATGGTCGTCTGCTGTCTGATTCTGTGCGATGTTCATCTTAGCTTGAGCATAGGCTAGCATGCTACCGTCATATCTGTCCAGATGATCTGGAGTGATATTAAGTACCGCGGAGATCCATGGTCTGAAATTCGGTATGTCTTCTAGTTGAAAACTACTGAGTTCCAATACCCATATATCCTTATCCGCTTTTGCTAGTTGCCTACACCATGAAATCCCTACATTTCCAGCCATCCCGACATGATAGTCAGATGATTGAAGGAGATGATGGACTAGCGTGGTGGTCGTGGTCTTTCCATTGCTTCCTGTGATGGCAATGATCTTAGCAGTTGTATACCTCGATGCAAAGTCAATGTCGGAGACAATGTCAATTCCACGATCTGTCAGATCTTGAATCACAGATGTGCTAGAAGGCACGCCTGGACTCTTGATGATCAGATCGCAATCTGCCAATATTTCAATAGTATGTCCCTTTTCTTCAAAAGGGATCGAATAATTATTTAGCTCTTGTCTGTATCCATCGCTTAGCGATTGGTTGTCAGACAAGAATATTTCATATTCATGCTGATGTGCAAGTAGTGCAGCTCCCACACCGCTCTCTCCTCCTCCTATGATTCCGATTTTCATTCTTATCGGATTTTGAGTGTGATGACGGCCATGATAGCTAAGAGTATCTGTACAATCCAAAATCTCGATACAATTTTAGATTCGTGCATTTTTAGTTTTTGGTAGTGGTGATGAAGTGGCGACATGAGGAAGATTCTCTTACCTTCTCCATGCTTTTTCTTAGTGTACTTAAAGTATGACACCTGTAGTATCACCGAGACAATTTCTATGAAGAATACTCCGCAGATAAGCGGCAGCAATAACTCTTTGCGCAGGACAATGGCCATGGCCGCTATTACACCTCCTAGCATTAAGCTTCCTGTATCTCCCATAAATACTTGTGCAGGATAAGTATTGTACCAAAGAAATCCGATACAGCCTCCTAAAAAGCATGCAGCGAAGATCACGAGCTCTCCTGTATAAGGAATGTATAGGATATCGAGATAAGCCGCTAGATCTGCCCGCCCTGAAACGTAGGCAAAGATCAATAAGACCAGTGCGATGATTCCGGAAGTACCCGCTGCGAGCCCATCTATACCATCAGTAATATTGGCAGCATTGGATACTGCGGTAATGATAAAGATGACCACTATGGTGAACAGAACAGATAGTGCCAAGTCTTCCCAGCCATCACCAAGCCAGCTCACTATGGAGCGATACTCTAGTTTATTCCCCTTAAAGAAAGGAACATTAGTTACACTAGTCTTAGCTAAGACTTGAGGTTCCACTGTGACACTAGAGAGATACTCTACAATTTCCCAATCTCGCGCTTCTGCCATGGACTGATCCGCACGGACCAGCACCTTGTGACTGTGAAGCATGGTCATGGCCACTATCATACCCACGACTACTTGTCCGAGTACTTTGAAGCGACCATGCAGGCCCTTTTTGTTTTTACGAAAGACCTTAATGTAATCATCCATAAATCCTACTAGTGTCAGTGCCACGCACACTACTAGCATGAGTTGAATGTATACATTGGTGAGGTCAGCCAGAAGTAGACAGGGGATCAGTATGGCCATCACGATGATGATACCACCCATAGTGGGTGTGCCTTCCTTTTCTTTCTGCCCGTCCAGGCCGAGATCCCTCACGGTCTCTCCTACTTGCAATCTTGTCAAAGAACGTATGATCCTCTTTCCAAAAACCATCGATATGGTCAGTGAAAGAATCACTGCTAAGCCTGCCCTAAACGAGAGGAACTGAAATAGTCCCGCTCCAGCCAGGTTATATGTATTTTCTATGTACTCAAAAAAATGGTATAGCATTTGCTATGTATGTCTGTAGATGAGGAAATCATCGGTTTCTGATCTCTCCATTGAGAGGCAGAGAGGCTATCGCAGTTTGCGTTCTATTTTGATTAAAAAAAAATAGAAGCAGCGGCTTTCTAACTTCTTAGAAAAACAGCCTTGAGCTTTACCGCTGCAACTGTAAAAACCAACCTGAATGATAAAGAACCTACATCTTGATATTCGCTTTTAATTTTTATTATTTAGTTTATTATTCAGTACTTCCGCGTCATCAAAGTCTATCCGCTCATCACCGATGATCTGATAGGTCTCATGGCCCTTCCCTGCTACTAGGATGAAATCTCCAGGTTCTGCTAAGTTTACAGCTCTGTCGATGGCATCTTCTCTATCTACAATTACTCGATAATTGTCGTGTGTCAAGCCGGTGGTCATATCCTTGAGGATCTGCCAAGGATCTTCGCTCCTGGGATTATCACTTGTCAGCAGCGCTACGTCGCTCAGTCTACAAGCAACTTCAGCCATCTGTGGTCGCTTCCCTTTATCTCTATCTCCACCGCATCCTATGACGCAGTAGATCTGAGCATCAGCACCTCGTAGTTCTCGGAGCGTAGTAAGTACATTGGACAAAGCGTCTGGCGTGTGTGCGTAGTCTACATAGGCGTAGATCCCACTTGCCGAAGTAATCTGCTCTAGTCTACCTCTCGGCGGAGCTAGTTTGCTGAGTGATAAGAGTACTTCCTCTTGCTTGCACCCGAGCTCCATGGCTACACCATAGATAGCTAAAAGATTATAAGCATTAAATCGACCAGTCATTCTGCTGATAAATTCCGTAGAATTAATTTGCAGCCTCATACCTGCTCCGTCAAGATCCATGATCTTGCCTTTGTAATCTGTGAGACTCCGTAGAGAGTAGCCTCGAAGTGAGGCAGCCGAGTTTTGCATCAGATATGATGCATGCTTTTCATCTTGATTAATCAGTGCCACAGCATCAGAGCTGAGTTGATCAAAAAGCAACTTCTTAGCATCTATATAATTCCTAAATGTCTCATGATAATCAAGATGATCCCTAGAGATATTAGTAAATACAGCGATGCTAAAATCTACACCATCTACTCTCCCTTGCACCAGAGCATGTGAGCTGACTTCCATCACTACTTGTGTGATATTGGCTGCTCGCATTTCTGCTAGAATGCGATAGAGATCTACCACGCTTGGTGTCGTGAGCTCTGCGTCGATTACCTTATCTGCATATCTGATATCAATGGTTGATATCAAGCCGCTTGGCAAATTCAGATCAGAAAGCAGCGCGTATAGACTGCTGGCGACGGTGGTCTTACCATTAGTCCCTGTGACGCCTATAAGTGAGAGCTCTGCAGCAGGATTGTCGTAGAAATATTTGCATAAATCAGCGACTCTATCCTGCAAGTCTGGAAGCACATATATGCGTGATGTATCGCATGTGCTGCCTGATGGCGAGTGCTCAGCAAGTACCACACTTGCACCACTCTCTATAGCTGACGCTATATAATCGTGGCCATCAGCATGTGTACCCTTGATCGCAATGAAGAGATCGCCAGGCTGTACTTTTCGGCTGTCGAGTCTGAGATCGGATATTTTATTATCATCTCTCTCGCTCAGGGGACTCAGGCCAAGATGTGACGCTATGTCCGTGAATAATTTCAAAGAACTTTTTATTCTATTTATCGTAATTCTGACTCGACCCGTTGGCCTGTGTCAGACGATTGATTACGGTGGATCTGGTTTCGGACATTTCCGATTCCTAGCACTATAGGCTTGTAGCCTTTTTCTTCTAAAGCATATACTGCATCTCGCGCGCCTAGTGCTGCAATTTGCTGCCCGTCCTCAGCGATAGCATCGGTAGCTTGTAGAGATACTGGTCTATCTGTATAGTCCTCTAGCTCTACCCACTCCGCTATCCCTTGATCGCGATACTCTATATTCATGTCAGACATCAAGCGCTGCATGTCTGCGTGGTGTCCGCGTGCGCTGATCGTCTGATCACTCTCAAATGAGGCATCTTCAAAATCTGTCATAATTTCTAGATTTTGCCTCACTGTATGCTCAGCTATGCTGCGAAACACTGGTGCCGCAACTTTACTACCGTAGTAGTGCTGACCCTTAGGATTAAATACTACGACCACGCAACTGTATCTCGGTTCATCCGCTGGAAAATATCCAGCGAATGAAGAGATATACTTCGTTTTCTTATTTTGAGTATTTGCATAGTCGTATTGCGTCGTACCTGTCTTGCCTGCGAGGACAACCCAGGGTGATTTTATATTTTCTGCTGTACCACGCTCTACTACAGCTTTAAGCAAATCTTGAGCAGTAGATATGGTGTAAGCGCTTGCGATTTTATTCTTTACTATTTTAGGTCTGTATTCAGCGACGACTTTATCGTCAGCAATTATTTTATCTACCAAGTAGGGCTTCATGAGTTTACCATCATTAGCTACAGAATTATATAAACTGAGTAGCTGCAGTGGTGTCATTGTCATCTCGTAACCGCAAGACATCCATGGTAGTGAAGTACCAGACCAATCATCCTGTCCGTATACACCATCTTTAATTATAGGCTCTGCTTCTCCTACGAGATCTATTCCTGTAATCTCGTCCATACCAAATTGCTTTAGCCTTTGGGCGAAAGTCCGCTCCTTTTCTTTACCGCGATAGTATCGTGTAATTAATTTAGCAATTCCGACATTACTCGATTTTTCAAATGCTTTCTGCATAGAAATTACTCGCATTCCATGTGGACTAGCATCGCGCAGTGTGCGATCATAAAATGTCGTACGACCGTACTCCACATCTACCTCGCTGCTTACTGACGCATAGCCATCTTCTAGGAGTGCCATGACTGATGCAAGCTTAGCTGTAGAGCCTGGCTCATAAGCGGTTCCTACAGCATCATTGTATAGTTCCTGATAGCTTCCATTACCAGTAGCTCGGAGATTGACAATTGCTTTGATAGCTCCTGTCTTGACTTCCATCACCACTGCTACACCTTTGTCAGCTTGATGCTCATACAGTGTGTTTAATAAAGCATGGTGAGCAGCATCTTGTAATTGAAGATTAATAGTCGTATAGATATCTGCTCCTCGATGTGGCTCGATTTCTTCCACACTCTCTACTGGTATCCAGTCATTACCCGCTATGCGTTGCTCAACTCGCACGCCTGGTGTACCTGTGAGATCATCATTATAGTAGTTTTCTAATCCCACTGATGGTCTATCACCAGCTACGATACCGATAGTCCTACTTGCTAGTTGCTGATAGGTCTTGACTCGGCGATCGTGACGCTGTATCATGAGTCCACCTCTGTACCTACCTCGCTCGAGGATAGGAAAAGAAGAGATACGCTGCATGAGATCGTAATTGGCCTTTCGCTCAAGCAGTAGATATCGAGATGAGTCACGTCTATGCTGACGAAGCCACTCACTATATCTCGCTGGCGAGAGATCTGGATTGACATATGTACTTAAGTAGTAAGCCAGGCTGTCTACTTCTCTTTCCCAGAGATCATCTGTGAGAGGTGAGACCATGAGATCCATCCGTATTTCAAAGAACGCTTGAGAGCTGACGAGAGCAGCTCCATCATCTGCGAGTATCTCGCCCCTCTCAGCCTCGAGAGGCTGTGTACGATAATTAGCTTCAGCACCTGCAGATCTCCACTCGTCACCTTCGACGACATTGATATGAAAACTGCGATAGACTAGCACCGCTGCGATGGCCATAAATAGTCCAAAGCATAGGTATAATCGCCATAGAAGTTCTGTGCGCTGATTCATCCTTCTTCTTTCCTTATGATATAGATAGATGAAGCGTCATCAGTCAGCCCCAGCCCGTCTACCCGCTTGTCTACCTGACTTTTGGTAGCTTGGAACATGTAGTCGGCTTTGACACTTTTATAGCGCCACTGTTCTTCCTTATGGGTCTGCTTTAGATCAGTAATTCTGCGTCGCTTATCCTCAATGCTAAATGAATTGAAGGTGTAAACAATGCCGAGAAATATGAGAAAATAGAGGAGCGGCAACTGTCTGTAAATGACAGAGTCACTAGTGGAAGAATCGTCCTGTTTTTTTCCTTTTTTCACGTCTTTATTACAATCTTTGAGCTATTCGTAAGCGGGCACTTCTGCTCCGCGGGTTTTGTTCTTGTTCTTTTTGACTGGGCTGAATCGCCTTGCGGGTTATCAGTTTCCAGTGTTCCACTTTTTCCTCGTAGATACTTCCGGCAAAGCCGTCGTCTGAGATATCTGGTCGGAGGCATTGCTTGACTTTTCTGTCTTCTAGGCTGTGATATGACATCACTACTAGCCTGCCGCCCGTCCTTATGCGCTTGGTGGCTTTCGCCAAAAAATGATCTAGCACCTCCATCTCACCGTTGACCTCAATCCTGAGTGCTTGGTAGATGCGGGAGAGCTCTTTCTTCACATGTCTGTGATGAAGGGGCTCGACCAAAGCATTGAGCTGAGTAGATGTCACAATGGGGCTATGATCGCGCTGCTGCACGATGGATCGGGCTAGGACTCTAGCCTTCTTATAATCACCGTACTGCCAGAAAATCCTGGCAAGTCGCTCCTGCTCATAACTCGCTATGATATCTGCTGCAGTCATGCCTGCTGCTTGATTCATACGCATATCGAGAGTCGTGTCAAATTTGTGTGCGAAGCCCCTTTGAGCCTCGTCAATCTGATGTGAGCTTACGCCCAGATCAGCGAGTATACCGTCTACAGTATCTATCTCGTAATAGTCAAGCCACTTCGCCATATGACTAAAGTTGCTATGGACAAAAGTGAATCGCGGATCTGTCCAGTCAGCACAGGGGCTATCGGGGTCTTGATCGATAGCGATCAGTCGTCCGTCTTCCCCTAGTTGCTCTAGGATCAGCCTACTATGACCACCGCCTCCTGCTGTGACATCGAGATAAGTACCATTCTTTTCAATTGCTAAGCCGCGGATGCATTCATCCGCTAGCACTGGTATGTGGTATGTCATGAGTCTGATGCTGGACCAGCCCACTCCGTACCAAATAGCTCTTCCGCCACATCAGACATGTCCTCAGCCACATTCATGATGCTCTCATATCTCTCGCGATTCCATATCTCGATTCTATCATCCTTGAAGGGAATGAGAAGTGCATCACCATCAATGGCAGCATATTCCTGAAGGATCTTAGGCAGCAGTATGCGATCACTTGCATCCACGAGTAACTCGGTCGCTCCTCTCTGGACAAATCGCATCAGCATCCTATGCTTCTTATTGAAGACATTAATCCGTGACGTCAGACTTTCAATGTACGTGTCCCAGGTAGGCTTCTTGAAGAGAGTCAAGCACGGCTCAAAGCCGCAGTTAACCACTAGTTGCATGACGCTGTTACCATCACTCAACTGACGTACAAGGGTACTCGGGAGGCGTAGCCGCCCCTTAGTATCCACTTTCACTTCGTACGTTCCTAAAAAAGCCATGTTGGTTCCTGTTGACCAGCCAAAAGTAAAGGACCTTCCACAGATTACCACATCATAGCTACAAATCCCCCTTTAATCCCACATAATTTTATACAAATTATAAGAATTTCTCATATATGTTATCGATATGATTACACGATCGAGTCGATTTGATATCAAATCGTCGATAATGAGGTGCTTCTGACTAAAAAATGTGGGAAATCCTAGCGATCGATGCCTTAACCGAGCAGATCTGATAGGAATAGGTTGGTGTCATAAAGATACGTTATATCATCATATGATGATAGGATCATATACGTATCTCTCACTTTGTCAGTGCAAAGGAGGGATAGTCTTCTAATACCCAATTAGTGCATTAGGAATTATTAATTGGCTCTTCTTTTTGCATAACATCCATATGTAGTGACTTATGAAGATTTAGAATATTTTGCGTGTGTAAGTTTTTGATACGGAAACACTTCAACTATAACAAGGGCTCTATTTAAGAAGTCAACTCTCGTCAGCTGACTTCGCGCCTAGCGTCTATCTGCTTCAGCCTTAGGCCTGCCAATTCCTCAACCGTTTATCGAGCGGCTGGCCATCGAGCGGCAGTCCAGATGAGCCGAGATACATGTAGCCCGCTCTTACTCGTCGGCGGAATACCTGACGCCCTTACAGCGAGTAACGATCTATCGATGCCTAATGCACGAAATGAGTACTAGCTAATGGAAAATGAGGTTCGAGTCTGCCTTTATGGTCAGCGACGACGACGTCTACTCATTGTCATGACCATAGGAGTTGGAGAAGCTCTTAAGCCTCATCCGCAGGACGCCAAATACGGCTTCACTGATGATACCTCCGCTCATCTTGGAAGTACCTTCCTGTCGATCTATGAAGGTAATGGGCACTTCTACTATACGCGCTCCCAAACTACGCAGAGCATACTTCATCTCGATCTGAAAGGCATATCCAATAAATCGGATCTTGTCAAGATCGAGTTTTCTGAGCATATCTATCCTGTAACACATGAAACCTGCTGTTGGATCCTTCACGGGCATCCATGTAATCATACGAGTGTAGATACTGGCCCCATAGGAAAGTATGAGACGGTCTTTAGGCCAATTGCTCACTGCTCCTCCTTTAGTATACCGACTACCTACTGTAGCGTCGGCAACATTTGCCCGACAGGGCTCTAGTAATCGTATGAGATCCTGAGGATTGTGACTGAAATCAGCATCCATCTCAAAGCAGTACTCATAGTCGTGATCCATGGCCCATCGGAATCCTGCAATGTAAGCAGTCCCAAGTCCTAGCTTGCCTGATCTCTCGTGTAAGTGTAGCCTGCCAGAATATTGAGCCTGCAATTCCTTGACGATCGCTCCTGTGCCATCTGGGGATCCATCATCTACTACGAGGACGTGAAATCCGTGCTCTTGATCTAGAACAGCGGCAATGATGCGAGCAATATTCTCGCTTTCATTGTATGTGGGTATGATGACTACGGACTCTGGCACGGCGGCTTAGCTCTGTACTTGAAGGCTGTAAAGAAACGCTAAATTATCTATGCTTGGGAGGCAACTTTGTATGTCCACAAGAATCCGCTAGATATATATGTCTGGTCTGTACTCCTGCATCATCGCATAGATTCTATCGCAGATATCGTCAGCATTGGGCTTAGTATGATAGTCACCGTCGGAGCCAAATGGCGTCCTATGTGCATGAGCAGTGATGCATACTGGCTGGGCGTCAAGATATCTATAGGCCTGTTGCTCTTCTAAAATCTTCTGCATCATGTATGCTGTAGCGCCTCCTGGCACATCTTCATCAAGCAGTACCAGCTTATTAGTCTTTTCTACACTGTGTACGATGGAGTGTTCCAAGTCAAATGGGAGGAGACTCTGTACATCTATCAGCTCCACAGATATGTCCATGTGGGCTAGTCGCTCGCAAGCTTCCTCGGCTTCACGTATACATGATCCGTAGGTGACGAGTGTCACATCCGTACCATCTATCAATACTTCTGGCACACCAAGCGGCACTGTGTAATCTCCCAGATTATCCGGTCTACGCTCGTGCAGGCGGTAGCCATTGAGGCACTCTATGATTATAGCTGGATCATCAGATTGCAACATGGTATTATAGAATCCCACAGCCTGGACCATACTGCGAGGTGTAAGGAGATAAATTCCACGCATGGCACCGAGTAACATCCCTATAGGTGATCCGGCATGCCAGATTCCTTCTAGTCGATGTCCACGGGTGCGTATGATAGCTGGTGCCATCTGCTGGCCAGCAGATCTATATCGCAAGGTAGCCAGATCATCTGTCAGGGGAGACATAGCATACACGAGATAGTCGAGGTACTGCATTTCAGCAATGGGCCTGAATCCTCTCATAGCGGTACCGATCGCTCCACCGGCTATGGACCACTCTCGTATACCAGCGTCAAATACTCGATGTATTCCGTATTTCTCTTGTAATCCTGCAAAGCCTTGATTGACATCTCCGATCTGCCCCACGTCTTCTCCAAATGCTATAAGTTCTGGTCTGCGCTCCAGCATCATGTCGAAGTACTCATTCAATATTTGGTAACCATTGATACTTTCACTACTGTCAGAGTAGCTTGGACTAGTAATCGGAACTTGCAGTGCTGAAGCAGATGTCTCACTGTGTAAGTGTGTGTGATAGTACTCATGCGCTTGGCTCATCTGCCGATCTATCCACGCCTGCAGTTCTGTAGGAGCTTCACCCTGTGCACGATACTGATCTCTAAGTTTCCTTGCTTCACTGAGCATGTCAGATATACTAGGAAGGAACAAATCATTGATGACTTTCTCAGTATGCGCACCAGCATCCTCGCCATGGGCGGCTGTAATGACCTGGATCAGGTCGTGCTTCACAGCGGTGACTCTACTCTGTAGAGAGTCCCACGCTAGTTGCTTCTGCTCTTTGACATAGTTCTTAGCTTCTTCTCTCAGATCGTCTAGGCGCTCCGCAGTAGCGAGACCTACGTCTATCATCCACTTGCGCATGAGCGTAATGCAATCATGATCTTGCTCCCACTGGAGTCGCTCTTCGTTCTTATATCTCTCATGGCTACCAGAAGTCGAGTGGCCCTGAGGCTGCGTGCACTCTGTGATATGGAATAGTGCTGGTATGTGCTGTTCTCGGCATTTCTTGACGCCACGTGAGTACATCTCCACAAGTCCAGGGTAGTCCCATGCTTCATGTACGTACATATCTATACCATTACCTTGATCATCGACCAGGAATCCCTCGAGGGCACGAGAGATGCTTGACTTGACGGTTTGAAATTCTCTAGGTACTGATATGCCATACCCGTCATCCCACACATTTACCGCTAGAGGCACTTTGCTTACGGCAGCTGCATTAAGCGTTTCCCAGAAGGCGCCTTCGCTCGTACTAGCGTCACCGATGGTGACGTGTACTACTTCATTTCCATCTTGACTGAGGTGTGGAGCGCTGTGATCATCATTCACTCTGTACAGCTTACTTGCTAGTGCCAGCCCTAGGCCTCGGGCCATCTGGCCAGCGGTGCTACTGATATCTGCTGAGACATTATATCTACTGGTGTGCTCTGTCCATTGGCCCTGTGCATCTACGAGAGGTGTAGAGAAGTGAGCGTTCATCTGGCGTCCTCGGCTATGCGGATCATTTTCCGGATCAGCATATAGCTGACCAAAAAACTCTTTCACGCTAAGTAGTCCGAGAGCCATCATCAGTGTTTGATCTCTGTAATATCCGCTTCTAAAGTCTCCCTTGCTGAAGGCCCTTGCCAGAGCTACTTGAGGCACTTCCTTACCATCTCCTAGAATACCAAACTTAGCCTTGCCAGTCAGCACCTCTTTACGTCCCATCAGACTCATCTCACGGCTGACACAGCAAATCCAGAAGTCCTTCAAGACCTCATTAGCATAACCAGATTGCGGAGTATCACTATCTGTGATGAGGAGGCGCGTGGGCATATCTAGGGTGTCTATCATCTGTCAGGTCAATTAGTGGTTGGTGACGAACTCCTCTAGAAATCTCTATGAGCTAGAAGTCGCTCGACAAATAGGTAGTGCGGGTCGAGGAAGATACAAAGGTACGTACTACCACGGCCGTCTATGGTACTCAACGCCTTTGCAGGCGTATAGGTTTAGCATGAGTTGCTGAAGTCCCATAGACCATATAATCCTACATTGCACGCTCGCCGTCACGACGACAAATTGGGGTCTGTTCGCTTCGATTAACTTGATCTTAACGAGAGATAACAAACTTCTTTGCCTTGGACAGCCTTAAAGGATTGTATCTTTGACCGTATAAACTGAGTAAAATCTAAACACACATGAAAAAGCTATTTTCTTTCTTCCTATTTGCTGCTGCACTTTCCACAGTAGCGTTCGCACAGAGCCCTAGTACTATCGAAGCTGCTCCAGAGACTGAGCAAGACGGTGGACCTGTAATGACATTTGAGACAACTACTGTAGACTACGGTACGATCGAGCAGCACAGCGACCGCGTGCGCTTTTTGAAATTCTCTAACACAGGAGATGCACCCCTATTGATCCAGACAGCCAAAGGATCTTGTGGATGTACAGTGCCTACATGGCCAAAAGAGGCAATCATGCCAGGTGAGTCTAGCGAGATTAAGATCAGCTATGACACTAAGAGACTAGGAAATATCAACAAGCGCGTGACAATCACAACTAATGAAGGTGGTGAGCCTCATGTACTCAAAGTTGTTGGTAAAATCAACGCTGCGTCTAAAGATCAAGGTGTACCAGCGGCTAAGCCAACTGTCATCAGTGCTCCTAGCAAAGGTGGAAAGTAAGTAATAATCTTACAGAAATAATGAACCCGCAAGCTTCTTGCGGGTTTTTTTTTGCACATAGACAATCTATATCAGTATGATCCTACTCTCCCCAGCTAAGAGCTTACGCTCAGATTTTATCAAACCGCATAAGCACTCCGACATCAGATTCCCTAGTGAATCGCAGGAGCTGATAGATCTGCTGAAGGATTTTACCAATGAAGAGATAGCACGACTGATGAAAGTCAGTGAAGCGATTTCTACGGAGAACACCGCTCGCTATGCGAGTTACTCCTATCCATTTGATGAGGCGTCTACACCTGTGGCGATCCACAGTTTTCTCGGTGACGTCTACAAGGAGATGAAGACAGAATACTGGAGTGTAAAGGATCTAAACTTTGCTCAAAAAAATATAAGGATCCTCTCCGGACTCTATGGTATGCTGCGTCCACTAGACCTCATGCATCCTTATCGGCTAGAGATGGGCACTCGATTGGCTAATAACAAGGGACCAAACCTCTATGCCTTCTGGTATGGTAAGGTCACTGCTGCACTTAATGAAGATATCTATAAGGGCGAGCACACTTTTATAGTCAATCTTGCTAGTAACGAATACTGGACTGTCTTACAAGTCTCAGAATTGGATGTACCAGTCTACACCATACACTTCCGTGAAATGCGTGATGAAAAGCTAAAATTTATCAGCTTCAATGCTAAGAAAGCTCGCGGCATGATGGCATCTTATATCATTGCTGAAAGAGTGAAGAGTGTGGATGCGCTGAAGGCATTTGATATGGATGGCTATGCATTTGAAGAGGAAATGAGCAGCGAGACGGACCTCTACTTCGTGAGATAATACTACCTTGGTATATCGGTCTCAGATGACCGACCCCGCAGAATTGATTCGAGTTGCCTATACGATTGTCCTAGTTCTGATCACCGCTGCCCTACTCTGGCTAGGCGGTCGACCACAGCAGATAGGATCTAATCGGCTGCCTGCCCTTTTGCCCTTATTGAGTCCTACGCAAGGTTTTTGGGCGCAAGCCGAAAAGAAGCAAAAAGACGATCGCATCTACCTCGATGGCATAAAAGATGAGGTCAATATCTTCTTTGACGATCGACTTGTACCACATATCTACGCTCAATCTATGGAAGATGCGCTCTATGCGCAAGGCTATCTGCACGCCAAATACCGGCTCTTTCAGACTGATCTAAGTCACAGGTCTGCAGCAGGCAGATTAGCTGAAATCCTGGGTCCCGATCTCCGGGCTTACGATATAGATAATATTAAGAAAGGCATACCACACACCATAGCGCTTACAGACAAGGCTTGGTCTAAGCATACGTACTCATATGATCGAGTAGGCAACTACTGTGATGGTTACAATAGCTATATCGACGGATTATCGCGCGCTGATCGCCCGATAGAAATGAAACTTATAGGCTACGCACCAGAGCAGTGGTCTCCAGCCAAGGTAGTTTCTATCATCAAATCCATGCAAAAAGTACTTGCAATGGGCAATGATGACAAGAGCATGACTCGTACACTTGAGCACATAGGTCAAGAAAAATTTGCAGAGTATCATCCTCTCTTCAATCCTAAGACGATTCCGATCATACCTGACGATCCATCTTGGCAACGAGAAACTAAAGGCGCAATCAGCCCGACTGCTGATGATTTAGGGCATCTTTCTTTCCCTCTGCCAGATGACCCAGTTACAGAAGGGATAGGAAGTAACAACTGGGTTGTAGATGGCACGAAGTCGACTACTGGCCATCCTATCTTAGCTAATGATCCCCACCTGAGTCTTACGCTACCGTCTGTGTGGTACGAACTACACATACACACGCCTGACGTAAATGCTTACGGCGTATCTCTGCCAGGCGTACCTGGTATAGTCATAGGTCTTAATGATCACTTGGCGTGGGGAATGACGAATGTGGGGCATGATCTCACAGACTGGTTTGAGATGAGCTATGGTGACGATCGTGGTGCGGTCATGGTAGATGGTAGGACCGAAAGATTGCAGACTACTGAGCACGTGCTATCGACTCTAGGCATGGCTGATACAACGATAAGTGTACGCAGCTCTTCTCTCGGACCCATATATGAGTCTGACACGAGCGATATGTGCTATGCATGGAAGTGGATCGGCAATGAGATACCGGTTGATGACGAGATGAGCGTGTTTCTTGACTTCATGGCACAGACTGGCTACGAAGGCAGGCAGGAAATACTGAGTCGATTCATAGCTCCCGCCCAGAATTATGTCTATGCGGATAAAAAAGGAAATATCGCACTGGATGTGCAAGGTAAATATCCTGTAAGAAACTATGGTGAAGGGCGATTAGTGCAATCCGCAGACAGTACGGCAGGTGCATGGAGCAAATGGATCCCGCAGAGGGATCTCGCTCGATCCCTCAATCCAGCTCAAGGATATCTAGCTTCGGCTAACCAACGGAGCACATCCGATGCCTACCCCTACGATTATATCGGACAATTTGACGATTATAGAGGTCGTACGATCAATGAGCTACTGCGAGCAGAAGTCAAGCATAGCGCAGTTGATATGATCAGCTATCAGCAAAGTACATACTCGCTGTATGCGGAGGAATTTTTGGAGGCATTTTTACCATTGCTAGGAACAGTTGATCTTCCAGATAGAATTCAGCAGAGTTATGATCTACTTACTCTCTGGGATCGGCGCTTTGATGCTGATGCTGTCGCCCCTATCTTATTTGACCAAGTCTCACAACGCATGTATCTGTCGATTTGGGATGAGTATGCAGAAGGCATGACTTGGCCTGAGGATTGGCGCACAATTGAGCTTCTGAGCGAGCCATCGGCAAGCTGCCATGATATCGTGGCTACGGACAAGGTGGAAACAGCCTATGATCTTGCGTTGATGGCATTAGATTCCGCTACAGTTGCTTTTGACGATATCATGGACTCAGGTATATCGGACTATGGTGAACATAAGAACTTTTCGATACCACATCTAGCACGTCTAGCGCCCTATGGTCGTAGTAACCTGAGGACGGGTGGGCACTGGAGCAGTCTCAATAGTATCAGAGAAGAAACATCAGTAGGTCCATCTTGGCGGATGGTTGTAGAGATGGGGCCTGAGATCAAAGCATATGGCATCTATCCTGGAGGACAATCAGGAAATCCTGGTAGCCCACACTACAGCGACATGGTTGATGATTGGCTCAGTGGCACTTACTATGAACTGGACAGAGCAGCGGATCCTGAGAAATTACGAGATATCAGCTCATCACTTATACTCAAGCCTAGATGAGAAGCATCATAGACAGTGTCGTAATTATCATCCTCTCCTATCAGGCCTGTCTGCTTTTGGGCTGGTGGGGATTGGTACCTGTATGTGTAGTCTCTGGATTACTTCAATCATGGAGTGGGAGTGCTCGACACTGGCCAGGTATGCTAGCTGGAGCCGTGCTGTGGGGAGGTCCTGCAATTTATCACGTGCTGACCGGCAGTGAGGCCTACGTGCAGCAGACTGCAGAATTACTTCAGTTGCCATCATCTTGGTTACTTGTAATCGTCACCGCACTGATCGGCACGCTGATTGCAGGGTTATCAAGAAAGATAGGTGTGCTGGTATCATCACTGTACGTGAAAGCGAGTACAAGCACTCCTCCTTCTAGGACATGAGCACGGAAGATGAACTACCCAAGCGCGGTCACAAACTGCGTCAACGCCTGCACGAGGTAATCACTGAGGCTGATACCCCAGCTGGAAGGTGGTTTGATATTATCCTACTGATTTTTATCATGGCTAGTGTGCTCATAGTTATCCTAGAGAGTGTCCCTAGTCTTGATAGTCGCTATCACATGGCTTTCAAAGCTACTGAGTGGATTTTCACTATCTTCTTTACTATAGAGTATGCACTGAGACTTTATAGCACGTATAAGCCGCGCAAGTACGCTCTGAGCTTCTTCGGGGTTATTGATTTGCTCTCTATCCTACCGACTTACTTGAGCCTCATAATTGCAGGAACACATAGTCTGATGGTGATCAGAGCTCTGAGGCTTCTGCGTGTCTTTAGGATATTAAAGTTGGCAAACTTTACGCGCCAGGGACGTATCATCATGGCAGCACTGGTCTCCAGCTTGCCCAAGATATTAGTTTTTCTGGTATTTATCTTGGTCCTAGTCATGATCTTCGGATCTATCATGTACTTGATTGAAGGTGGTACGAATGCCAATTTTGATAGTATACCTAGATCCATCTACTGGGCCATAGTAACCTTGACGACGGTAGGCTATGGAGACATCACTCCCAATACGAATTTGGGACAAGCTCTTGCAGCATTTATCATGATCTTAGGATATGCGGTAATTGCAGTGCCTACGGGAATCATCTCAAGTGATCTGATCAGACAGACGAGTAGAGATATGCGCATCGAGGTAAATACACAGCTGTGTCAATACTGTGGTAAGAAAGGACATGCGGACGATGCTCAGTTCTGCAAGTATTGCAGCAAGCCATTGAATGCCTAGTTACCACTTACTTCGTGGAAAACTCATGACATTGAGAAGTCGTTTGACGCTGTAGTCACCGCTACCATTTACAAATATGACGAGCAGCCCACCAGCGATAGCGAGATTCCTCATAAAGATTAAGGAGTTGGTTCTACGGATGATTTCTGGATCGTTCCAGAAGCTGTAGACAATAAACGTTACAGGAATCCAATAGAGAAGTAAGAGCAGGGCTCCGAATCTAGATCGATAGCCCAGTAGCACAAGCGTCGCACCTAGTATCAATAGCACTAGGGCAGTAATCAATAGGAAATCTTGATGCTTGGGCATACCATATGCAGCCATAGCCACCTGCATATCTTCATAGAACTTGATCGTATCATAAGCCTCAAAGAAAAAGAGAAAGGCAATGAATAAACGGGCTATGAGGTCTGCAATGTTTTTCACGTCAAGCTAGAGTGAAGTGTGAAAGTAAGCAGACTGATCTTGAGCTCAGTTAGCTCTTATCCTCGTCAATTTTGTCCTCTACCTGTTCACGGCTATTAATGTTGTGAAGAGGGTCTTTGAGATGATCAGGCATTCCTTCGATTTTTTGCTTTTGATCTTCAGGAAGTATGTCTTTAGCGTCTGGCTTATCCATCATGGTATTTTATTTCCTACCTAGCTCTGGGAGGACGGGATATGTTCGGTCTGCGTCAACTGAGTTACGACTGCGCGTAATTGCTCAAGATCCCTCGGGTTATCGATTGCTGCTTCATAGTCATGCTCTAGTGCCCGCACCTCCTTGATGATAGCTGTACGCTGCAGTGATGTCAGGGAAGGTCTAGAGGCCAAATGTCGCAGCATGCCAAGGAGCTTTGCCACCATGATAGGATCTTCCTTGCAGTAGGTGCGGTATTCAGCCATCAGCTGATAGAGCAGCGTCTCAAAGCTTATGATCTTTACTTGGACGTAGCGCCCTTCTTCACTGTGACTCTCATACTCGGGTAAGAATAATCGCATGGCTAGCAGCTCCGTGAGATAATCCAGAGTGATGAGAGCTGTACCTGGATCATTGATACCAGGTGACATCGCCTTCACCCCCACTTCCGTGATCTGCTTGATACCGAGCGTATAGTCCTCGTCTACAATCTCTTGCGAGCTGAATTCAAGGAAGGATGTGAGCAACTCAGCGAGCTCATCATCCACTGGCTTAGATGCCAGTAGCATAGTAACTCCTAGCTGGATGAACGTGCCACGGGCATGCGGAATATATATATCCATACCATAATCTGATGCAGCGCGCAGAAGGCCACTGCTATTGACAGATCTAAAATATCCTACAGTGTCCATTGATACTTCGTACCACTGCCCTTTTGGATCATAGCAATTTTCAAAGTCAGACGCGTGGTCTTGTAAGAGTGTAAGACTGCTCTTAGACTCTTCGCGCAATCTCTCGAGTATCTTACTTATCTGAATGCTCGAACTGATCGAATGAATAAAAAACACGAACATACCCAGACAATGCATACCCAGTACAACGGCTGTAAAGATGGAAAAGGCATTGGGCTCAGAATCCTGGCCTGATGTGGTGACACTGAATAGTACGAGCACCGTAAATGCTATAGTTCCCAGGAATGTGCCTAGGACAAACTGATTTTTTTTATTGCTGACGAGTGATGGGATCAGCCTAGGGCTGTAATTGGTACTAGCCTGGTTAAGCAAGACCATCACCATGGAGAAACTAAATACGGTCAAGGAGATCAGACCACCTATGAGAGTACCTAGCACTGCACGTGCTGTATCGGGGCTATTAATGACAAAGGTAGGAAAGTGTTCTCTGAGAAATTCTGATAAGAACAGTTTATCTAAGTGGAGCATCAGCATAGCTATTAAGATGGATCCCAAAGCCATGACACTCGGAAAGAAAGCTATACTTGATATGATCCTACGGACTATTATCTTGGATTGTCCTCGTATTTCTATGATGGTACTCACTGGCAATAAGGGCTATTATCCCCTCTAAGTTAGTAGAAGACTGGGGATTCAGTTATGTAATTTCTCAGCGATCTTGGAGACGACGCGCATGCCATCCAAAGCTGCTGACATGATACCTCCCGCATATCCAGCACCTTCACCACATGGGTAGAGTTCTGGCCAGTCTGGATGGTTCAGCTCACTGAAATCTCGGGGTATCCTTATCGGTGCACTTGTCCTTGTTTCTACAGCAAGGATCTGCGCAGTATCAGTGACATATCCTTTCATGCGCTTTCCAAAGTATCTGAACCCTCGCTGCAAAGCCATAGCGATATCTGATGGCAACAGAAGATCTAGACGTGCGGGATAGATTCCAGGTATATAGGAGCTCGGCCCTAGATCCTTACTCGCTCGTCCTTTGATAAAATCTGTAAGTCGCTGTGCTGGAGCAGCTTGAGAGCCGTCACCGTGCTGAAATACGGTCTTTTCTATCCACTCTTGGTAGCGCATGGTTCTCAGAGCGTCCTTACCCATGGGCTCAGGAATCTGATCCACAGATACCTCTACGACGATGCCACTATTAGCAAATGGAGAGTCTCTCCGAGAGAGGCTCATACCATTGATGACAATCTCACCAGGAGATGTAGCTGTGGGTACAATCAGTCCACCAGGACACATACAGAAACTAAAGACAGATCGATCATCCACCTTGCACCTGAGTGTATAGCGCGATGGCGGTAATGGACCTCGATCATGTCGCTTATACTGAAGTCGATCTATAAGCGGCTGCGGGTGCTCTACCCGTACGCCGATAGCTAAGTCTTTAGCTTCCAGCTGTATGCCTCGTGAGTGAAGTATGGTATAGATATCGCGTGCGGAGTGCCCTGTAGCAAGTATGGTTTGACTTGACTTAATCTGCGGAGAGTCTGCAAAGCTGATCATCAGATGACCATCTCCACGTTTTAGATCTGTGACCTTTCGGTCAAAATACACCTCGCCCCCATGCTGCTCAATCGTTTCCCGTATGGCCTCTATGATCTTTGGCAATCGATTACTACCGATGTGTGGATGGGCATCTGAGAGTATACGCTTATCAGCACCGTGCTCAACGAGCATTTCCAGCACGTCTCGCACTGGCCCACGCTTATGAGATCGTGTATATAGCTTTCCATCAGAGTAGGTACCAGCGCCGCCCTCACCGAAGCAGTAATTACTGTCTGGATTCACCGTACCATCTTGCTGCACCGCCTTAAGATCCCGTCTTCGAGCCTGTGCGTCCTTGCCTCGATCGTATATGACAGGTTTGAGTCCAGATTTCAGACACTGCAAAGCTGCAAAGTAACCTGCTGGTCCAGCGCCGATTATATGTACCACTGAAGCCGATGTCACATCGGTGTAGAGCGTAGCGTGGTTGACTTGCTGGGGCACCTCTTCTCCGATATATACCGCATAGCGTAGACGATAATGTACCGTGCGACGAGCATCAATAGACCGTCGTAGTAGCTCATAAGCATAAGACTGTCCACGCTCAGGAATTACTTCTTTTTTGATACGCTGATCAAGGTAGTCCGCGTCGTCGATCCTCTGTGGATCAACTGATATTTCTATTTCTGATCTCATGACACTGCAGACTTGACCTTGAGTGCTGACTCTAAGACTGTTCGCATCTCTGACAGCGGCAGCATATTGGCCCCATCAGATAAGGCTGCGGACGGATCGGGATGTGTCTCGATGAAGAGTGCATCAGCACCAGCTGCTATAGCTGTGCGTGCCATGAGAGATATGTACTCCGGTTGACCGCCAGTGACTCCGCTAGCGCTATTGGGTCGCTGAAGGCTATGGGTACAGTCCATCACTACCCTATCGCAGTGATCCTTCATCTCTACGATGCCTCGGAAATCCACGACCAGGTCACCGTAGCCAAATGTAGTACCGCGCTCTGTCAGCCAGACTTCTTGATCTGGTGAAGTCGCACGTAGCTTCTCTGCTACAAACTCCATGGCACTCGGTGCCATGAATTGTCCTTTCTTCACGTTGACTATCTTTCCTGTCTCAGCGGCTGCAACTAGTAGCGCCGTCTGTCTGCACAGAAAAGCTGGTATCTGTAGGACGTCGATGATCTCTGAGACGACGTCGAGCTCTGTGCTTTCATGGATATCTGTCGTGATAGGCAAGCCCAACTCAGACTTCACCTGTCGCAAAATCGCAAGGGCCTTGTCATCACCGATACCAGAGAAGCTGTCAAGTCGACTGCGATTGGCCTTGCGATAGCTCGATTTAAAAAGGAGCGGAATAGAAAGCTCATCGCAAAGTTCCTGCAGTGCAGAGGCTGTGTCCATGATTATGGACTGGCTCTCGACAGCACATGGACCAGCTATAAGAAGAAAAGAGTCAGAGGATGGATTCATCCCGCAAAGTTACTTGAGCGCAAATCCCCACGGCTTTATATCATAGGCTGATTGCAATTCACGCTGAAGAGCATCTGCCCTATCACATGATCCTATCACTCCTACTCGGTACAGATTACCGTGACGCTTCATGTAGACATCATCTCCATATTTGCTAAGCTTGTCGTGCATGCGCTTTGCATTCTCTGCACTTCCAAATGCGCCCATGACTTGTACGCAACTACCCGTCCTAGATGTGGCACTACTTGTGCGACTGGATGTAGGCGGTGACGACACAGCTTGGATAGGCGATGGACTAGGAGTAGTAGTACTCGCTGCTTCTCGATCTGGCTCCGTCTCCGGAGTAGGTTCTTCGTCCCTTACTACACTACTAATTGGCTCTTGTGGCTCAGAGCTGCTAGCCTCTACATGGTTCACCTTGTGTGCATAGCTTCCGAGTGTATCATTACTTGTGATCACAAGTGAGCGCTTGGTTTCTTCTTGCTGCTCAGCTGTGGCCGCGCGCTCTGCTGATTTAGTATTTACTGATCGTATGACAAAGAACATAGCTACTAAGAAACTGATGAGGCCAAGAGCGAGCCAAATCCAGGGTCTGTAGTTAGTCGGCGGTATTGGCTCTTTCACAGATGTGTGTGCAGAGGCAGTCGACGCGGTGCTCGCAGTTACTATTGCAGCAGCCTTATCATCGTCCTTGGCTGGTTTAATGATGTCATCAAAGCCAGGATTGATATAATTGATCCACTGGTCGGCAGGCTTGAACTGCACGCCAGTGGCCCCTGCCGTGAAAGTGCCGAGGCCGTGCCATTCTACTGGACCATCAGCTAGACGAGTCTTGACATCCGCAAAGTACTGAGCTATATCTCCCGCTGCTATATCCTCCTGGTATCCTAGATGATCTACAAAAAATGGCACCAACTCCGTCGAAGACACATCCTTAGCCGTAAAAACCATAGTCCTGCGAGGCGCAGATATGACGGTCTCAGAGGCAGGTGGACTCGATGGTACAGTGCTCAGTTCTCCCAAGGCTGGGAGTGCGACTCGACCAGCATAGGATAGCTGATGCAAAACAGCGCGGATGATGTGTATCTCAGTATTAATCATAAGACAATGTCATAAGTGGTAATCGTAGAACGCATGATAAGTGGCCTCATTCTATATATCATCTCATAAGGAAAAGGATGATAGAATAAATCTCTCATGATATAGAAAATCTCTACACGGTCATGCCAGTTTACAGCAGGAGTAAGCACAGTCGTGCAAAGGCCCCTATCGCCATACATTAGCAAAATTAATCATATTTAGTTCATTAGAGTTCAATCACTTGTAAATTTTCTTCCGAGATCCTGAGCATCAGTCCGCTGAGCTAGTGATCGAAACTGAAACCTGCGTTGCAGCGGTATGGCTCAGATACTGACGATAGATTACTTTACATTACCCTGTGGCATCTTTGAAACTGCCGCTAAAAATTTTGGCGAAAGCCCTGACATAGTCGTCATCTGCCACCTGGTTACCTTCATCATTTCAGTTATACCCAATACGTGCATTAGGCTTCGATGGATAGTGATTAACAGCAAGAGCGTCAGGTGTTCCGCCGACGAGTCATAGCGTGCTATGGCGCATCTCGACTGCCGCTCGATGAACGGCTCTGTAGGCTCGTCTTCACTTCGTAAGTCGAGCAGGTGAAGCTTGCCTACCTCTGGTAGGTGCCTGAGGCTGAAGCAGATAGACGCTAGGCGCGAAGTCAACTGACGAGAACTGAGTTCACGGATAGAGCCCTTGTGTTAACTGCAGTTTGTCCGTAACAAAAACTTACAGATGTAAAATGTTCTAAATCTTCGTAAGTCTCTGTAAATATGGGCGTTATGTAATCAAAGAAGTGAATTTATAAATCCTAATGCACGAATTGGGTTAAACCCATTTCGTGCATTAGGCTTCGTAGCGAGAGCCGCAGGTGCGATAAGATGAGGTGTTTCTCTGACGTGGCATAGCATGCTATGGCGAGGAGGATAAAGACCTGATCTTGAAGCAGATGTGGCTCGCAGTAGAAGCAAAGCACAATGGTCATATCATACCGCTCACTTCAAGACAAATGG
>Ga0115029_1000296_pt1 | contig 53796 bp, 51 predicted proteins | sample SidtaG_3_FD_87297 | JGI IMG/M metagenome (GOLD analysis project Ga0115029, IMG submission 87297) | Marine algal microbial communities from Sidmouth, United Kingdom - Sidmouth_Asex1 metaG | ecosystem: Host-associated > Algae > Red algae > Unclassified | place: Sidmouth, United Kingdom | collected... | reverse complement strand
GACCATGCCGTAAGCATAATCATCAAGGCTCGTGAAAGCGCCGCGATAGTCCTCGAACGCCTTTCGCGCGTCGTCCAAGTCCTGCCCGTAGTGCTCCAGCACCTTCGCGCCCAACTCGCCGCGCTCCTCGATAAACGCGGCTATCTCCGCCACGCTCTCGAAGCTCGTATATTCCTCGATGCGCGCGCCCTCGAATCCGGCGTAATCGTGGATGGCCCATTCCTCGGCGTCGGGTATCGGGCTCCGCGCCAGCATGGCGCGTGTGTCGCGGCGCATGTCGTCCGCGTCCTCGGCCCGAATGGTCTCGCCGTGCAGAATGCCGTTATTGTAGGCCGCGAGGCAGGCCACATAAATTGCAGGATGGTCGCCCGACAGGTCGGCGCGGGCTGGCGCGCTCCGGTCTCTCGTCTGCGCCTGCGTAGCGGCCCTCCCCTGTCCTGCGCGGGTCGCCGCGCACGGGGCGCTAGCCCCGTTCTCGGTCTCTCGTCTGGGTGTCGGGGTCTGGGTGGTCATGCTCGCTCTCCATTGCTCCGCCGCCCCGCAAAGTTTCCCTCGGCAGGAGGGGTGGGCGGCTAGGAAGGACGGGTCGGCACGGGGTGATAGGGCGCGCGGGAAGGGCAAAGGTAGGAGAGCACAAACACACAGACGACAAGCGGCCCCGCCGCCCTTCCGGCGCGACCGCCCCGTGCCATCCCGGCCTGCCGCCCACTCCGGATGCCGTGGGAAACGAACGATCCTGACGCCGCCCTTGCTTCAGCGGCTGCGGACTACGCCGCTGTTTTCAGACAGCTTCTTGACGATGTCTTCACAAAGAGGGTGCGCGTCATCGCGTGCCAGCGGACCGACCCGCGAAGCGTGTCGCAAGCCGTTGGCGATCCCGCCTCTGCCAAGGCCCTCGCGAAGCGAGAGACACGGCAGACCGGATAGGAAGAAGACGACGCGCGGCCTCGCACCTCCGGCCCGCGCAGCGTCGTCGGGGGTGCAGGCCGCAATGATACGTAACCACCTTAAAAATCCCTATTCGGATTGCCCGGAGCGAAGCGAAGGGGGCGGGTCATATCTGCGCCGCGCCAGCGGCTCCGCATCACCTTTCGCGCGGATGCGCGTTAACTACGCCCGATCGTTCCCCGATAGGGACGAGACCCCTTTTCGGGGGCTTGGGTCGCGCAGCGACGAGAGCGGGTTGCCCGCCAGATATATGTGCGCGCCAGCGCACTTTGGAAAGGCGGGTCGTCCAACCATTGCATTCGTTCACAAAGCAGGCTTACTTTTGAAAATCGCATTGTATGCGCCAGCTTGTTTGAATCCAGGTCGCTACGCAAACAATGTCTATATGCTTGTCTGAATTGCTACACCTTCATAAAATATAGGACGTGGTATAATTAAATGTTGCCACTCACAGAAACCAGCTTTTTGATCCGAACTTCAAAACTCCTGCCGTAAGGCGTTATCGAAGCGCATCATTTTAACGGGTTTTGCGTCCGTTTCCCTGATCTGTACGTCTTATTCCGCGACTCCAGAAGTGCTCGATAGTGCACTTAGGCAGCCACAGCCTGCGCGAGGCCTGCTCTTTCCAAGATCCTTCCAATTGCCCCATGGAACTCCTCCGTATGCGAAATTCGCACCAGTGGTAGGCCGATATGTTGGAATAGCCCGTCCTTGAACGCATCCGCGTCTGCCTCGCTCTTTCTTCTGTGTGTTGGACCGTCATATTCAACAGCGCAGACTATGCGACCGCTAAAGTCGTGGATCACGAAATCGACGTGACGCGACTTGATGCGGCCGAACAGGGACATACGCTGTCGGTTGTCTTTGCCGGTCGCTTTGGCGATGTCGGCCAGGCGTACCTTAGTCGAGACGTGATACCGCCCCCAAAGCGGGCGTTGAAGCTCATGAACGACCTTGGTCTCGGAGCCGTTCATGAGGCTGTCTTGCATAACATAGCCCTCATATGTCAGTGTACGCATCGAGACTGCCACCGGCTTCGGGCGTCCAGATGACATCGGCTTTTTGGCCGAGCCAGTTTTGAGCAGTGAAGCCAACGCAGCCATGTCGGCCACAGTCCGCATTGCGTGTCTTACATAGCCCGTACGGTTCGATCGTCGATGAAGGGGCACCTGTCATTATATATGCCCACTGAACCCTATCGCAGAAGATCCATCGTCCGACATGTTCGATGTCGATCCCGGCGCCGTCGCATAGGATGTCTATGTTCCATGCTCGACAGGCGGGTAGGATCTGGAGGCACAACACGACCCTCTCGCTCACCTTCAGTTGTCCGACCCACTCATTTGTATCGACCATGATCTCACGAGCGGCAACCGAAAGCGTCCTAGTCTCGACCAGGCGCTCGTGGCCGTCCGCCACCGCCTAACAAATTCAAGGCTTTCACCAACTCTTTAAGCGCACTCGGCAATATGCGCCCAAGGTCTCCAATGTCTATCCCAAGCTCCTTGAGAGCTTTCCCCAGACGACCACGGGGCTCTAGGCCTACGCCGCGCGGTCGCCCCGCGCCATCCCGGCCTGCAGCCGGCTCCGAAGGCCGTGGGAAACGAACGATCCAGACTGGCAAAGGATCTCTGGAGCCCCGGTCAGGTTCGGGTTAGGGTCGGACTATGTTGCCCATCCCTATCTCAGTCCTGACGGGCGGGCTTGCAATCGCTTGGTTCGGTCGCCTCATTACCTGGACGTTCCATGTCGAGGCGGTGATAGAAACGCGGCAACAGGACGCCGTGGCACGCGGTGAGCAACCCCCGAATATTACGGGCGTCTCGAACTATAAACGCGCGGAACTGATGGAGGCAGCTCATAGGCGGTTGATGAGGACAAGGAGCGAGCATCTCTGGACGCTTTTTGTCACTTTCGGGATACCGCTCATTGGCGGAACGATGGTGCTTGCAAAACTCTGACGGCGCGCCTCGCGTGAGCCAATGGGCCGACCCGCGAAGTGTGTCGCAAGCGGCTGGCGGTCACGTCTCCGCCAACACCCTCGCGTCAGCGAGAGCAGCGACAGAGCGAACAGGGACTGGACGATGCACGTTCCCCCACCTTCGGCCCGCGAAGCGTCGTCGGGGTGCAGGGCGCTGTGACATCCCGGCTCCTTACAGATCCTTGTCCGAACGGCCCGGAGCGTCAGCGGAAGGAGCGTGCCATATTTGCGCTACGTAGACGGCTTTGCGGCGGCTCTGCATTCGACTGTCCTGATCATGCCCTGACCGACACTGCCAGCTTGCAACGGTACCTATTCGCCGAAACCATCTTCAAGAGCTTGAGCGTATCTCGCAGCCGCACGTGACAGACGCTCTTCGGCGATCGGCTGTGCAAAGGCGACATAGCCATGCGTGACGGTCATGGAGCGGGCACCGTTATAGCGGGCATCATCGTCCCTGATGTATTCGTTTTGGGTCTCACTATACGCGCAGAAGCCTGTGTCCGCGCGAAGTATGCAATACTGGATTGGTGCATCTCTTGCGATGTGGAGGCTTTCCTGCGCCCAATCCGAGACGGAGGCTTCAAGCCATTCGGATCGACTTTCATCGGAATGCAGTGAGTTGATTCTGTAAGCGTGAGCCGACACATCAAGACGACGCGCGAAGCCTAGTGCGGACCTTTGCGTCGGAGCCCCGGTCTCTACGACGCAACTATCCCAGACGGAGTGAAGATTGTAGCTTCCCACCTTGCAGGGTTTGTCGGGCCGCCCCTGCTTGGGTCCGCGTTTCACGTGAATGCTGTTACGTCCCCGGTCATCGGAAAACCCGACATGCATAGGCTGGTGAATATCGCCGATCCAGTGACCCAACAGGATCATGGCTTCGGCGCGTTCCGTATCAGGCCTGCCGAGATCTGCCATTCGCAAGGCGTCGTCACGCAGGGCCGTGAAAATGCAGCGGTCGGCTTTGCCGCAGTTCTGGTTTTCGACCTCAACCTGATCGCGTGGAAAATTGACGTAGTGCTGCCGTGGTTTCTTGCGCGGCTGACGGTCGGCCCAGGCGCAGGCAGTATCGAGCCTGTCGTCATCGGGATGAACGGCCATGAGCCTGTCGACTTCCGCGCGCGTCCGCGTAGTGAGCTGGTCGTAGGCCATTTCGCAAATGACCGCGTGACCATGTGCGCCCCATGCCTGCGCTCGTTCTACTGGAGTTAGAATACAGCCAAGCAGAAACACTACACTCCACATTCTAAAAATCGATATAGTCATCAATGCACAACTCTTCTGAAGTTTCTGATAATCCAGCCCATGCCATTCTAAAGTGAGGCTCGCAGCTATCACATCTTTTTTTCGAGGCTCTCCAAAGCTTGCTCGGATGCTTGTCAGCGTCGCCCGATCATTTCCCGACAGGAACGAGTTCCCTCTTCGGGGGCTCGGGTCGCGCAGCGACGAGAGCGCGGTTGCCCTCCAAACAAACTGGCGCGATAGCACTGAGAGACGGCGGGTCGTCCAAGACGCAAGTCCTCAATTTTAAATGTTCTTGTATATGTCCTAGGTTGTAACCGGGTTAGTTTGCAATCCGAATAGAGGCGTGTATGACAAAATTATGTCTAACAAGGTAAATCAGGTTGACGCTGTAATAGGTCGTAACGTCAAGATGCACAGACTTTCGGCTGGGTATTCTCTTGCCGACATTTCCACTTCTTTGAACATGACGGAAGCTGAGCTGCATCTTGCGGAGAAGGGGTTACGCCGGTTAAGCGCGATTGAGATACAGACGTTCTGCACGAAAACAGGCGCACGGCCGCAAAACCTGTTTTCATAAGTCATGTAAGAAACTTGGCGTTTAACTTCTCTCTGCTAACAGAGCTTGGCTTTCTTAAGATCGGAACTTTCTCTGTGCACATACTCGGCAGTACGCTGCAATCTATTATCGGGACAAATCTGGCCCTTGCAAGAATATCCAAGGGATTGTCAGTGAACGTCGCCGCGGAAATGATCGGTGTTGCACCTGCGACTTGGCAATCTTGGGAAACAGGCCAGTCGCCGATTGACAATGACTGCTTGGCAGCTCTCAAGGTTGATCTTGGAATAGATCCCTCGACACTCATTCGAGGGCTTGTCGAAGCTTAGGTAACGGTACCGTTCGGACTTCGCTATTTTCGTACACCTGCCTTGCTTTCCCCAATGAGGTGCATAGTTTATCTTGCCAACACGTGAGGCGGGAGCTGACTCATGAGTGATATGCGACAGTTGTGGCACGATGCCATTGCGACTATCGATAGCCTGAATGATGCCGAGTCCGCAATTGATGTATTTGCAGCGTGTCGGACGTATACGCAGCGCATTGGTGGATCATCACTTCTAATAGGTCGCATAGCCAATCCTGTCATTACGGGCAGAACGATTTCGTCATATGGGTTTTCGGACTGGCCTGATGCTTTTGCCAAGGAATGGGTCGCAAACGACTATGTCGTCCACGATCCCATCACCCAGTATGCCTTGAACTCCCGTGCGACGTTCGACTGGGAGACCGCACGCGAACAAGGCAGTGATTACGGCAAAAAGATATTCGATGGCGCCTCGGAGATTGGAATGGACAAGGGTGTTGCCATCCCAGTGAGCGCAGGCCTGGTCCCATTGGGCATCGTATCGGTGGGTCTCGAAGAGCCATTGGCGCCAGACATACTTGCACGTCTCGAAATGGTCGCGATCCATGCCTATACGCGCATGCTCGACTTTATAGGTGGGGAAGATGCCCCGCCACCCATCAAGCTATCCAAGCGCGAGGTGGATGTGCTGAACTTTACCGCAATAGGTAAGACCGCTTGGGATATCTCCCGTATCTACAACATTAGCGAGTCCACGGTGCGCACCCATCTCCGCAATATCATCGTGAAGCTCAATGCTTCTAATAAGACGCATGCGGTGGTTAAGGCGCTTCGGGATGGCCAGATCGTTCCCTGACACCGAGCCGTGATGTGGCAGGTCAATCCTCAATTCTGAGGATGGCGCACTCGATCATCTTAATTCAGACAGGCCTTCATACACAGATTGAAGGAGGCCGACGTGACCATACAGATCAAGATTGTAGACCAGAACAACCGGCATCATTTTACCGATGCTCTTCACGATATGCATCGCATGCGCTATCGCGCGGCCGTCCAGGAAATGGGGTGGTGCATTCCCGGTATCGCGGACGGTTACGACCGGGACGCTTTCGACTACCCAGACACGGTCTATATACTTTACTTCAATGCGGACGGTTCCGTTGGAGCTTGCGCACGGCTTAACCCCACAACGCGCCCTCACCTCTTATCGGATGTATTTTCCGACATTTGCGAAGACGGTGTGCCCAAAAGTTCCAGTATCTACCATTACTCCCGTTATCTGATCGAACGCCGGGGCAAAACGCAGATGGAATTCATGCGGGCGTGGATGTTCATCTCACAGGCCGTAAATGAATGGTGCGTCGCCAATAACGTCCGGCAGGTTAGCTGGCTCGCAGTCGAGCGTATGTATAAAACCGGAATAACGCTTTGGAAAACCGTGCCACTCGGTCTGCCGAAATTTTACGAAGACGACCAGAAGACCTATATCGCCGCGCTCTCCACAATGGACGCCGAGAGCCTTCGCAAGGTTCAACGATACACTCGAACTGAAAGCCCAATCGCCGATCGGTTCGCTCCGATGGTTTCAGACATCCGAATGAGCGTATCTGCATGAGCATCGCAGCGTCCGCCAGCAATCGATCTGTTTCCACAGCATCCACTCCCACCCAGCAAAATCTCGATGAGATTGAAGCGATGAGAGCACGCTTTGAAAAGAAATTCGCTTTCGCGCCAGAGATCGTGAAGGAGAAACCTCTCTCCAGATCCGCGGAAAACCTCCTCGACGATGTCGCATTTGTGCTCAGATATTTGGATCGCCATCCCAGCATCGAGGACAATATCCGCGATGCGCTCACCGCTTCGGCTGGTGAAATCATCAATGCACAAAACCGCAATATCAAAGAGTTGGAGATATAATAATGGATTATCCGGAACCTATCTTAGTCAAAGCCAAGTCGGCGCATCGACACTCTTATGAAGAAGACGGAGTCGTCCACATAAAGGGGGCGGTAGATCCACATGACGTCGAAAGGCTCCGTGAGGCTGTTGCAGAACAGCAAGCCGGTCTTGGCGTGTCCCGTGCATCATATGATTTCGAGGAAATGCAGAAGCAGGCATTTTCCGGCGAGAGCTCAGATTATGATTTCGGAAATGCCGAGCGCTTCGATACGGATCTATTGCGCTTCATAGTCGAGACCGACTCTGGCGCGCGCCCTCTTAGGGACACTTTACCTGAGGGTATCGAAGAAAAAGGACAGTTTTTCCACTCCGCAGCCGCTTGGCGTTGGCAGGCCGCAGTGCGCGATGTCGCGCTGAAGTCGGGTCTACCCGCAATTGTCACCGATGTCATGGATACAGAATTTACCCATTTCTGGGAGGACACGACGTTCGTCAAAGAACCCGCAACACCGCAACGGACGGCCTTTCATCAGGACTGGTCATATTTCCAGATCGACGGTGAAAAATGCTGCATTGTGTGGATCGCTCTCGACCCAACGGACGCGGAAAATGGCAGAATGGAGTATGTCCGGGGCTCCCACAGATGGGGGCAAATCTATGCTCCAAACATTTTCTTCGCGCAGTCGGCAAGTCCGATCAGCCCGTATGAGACACTCCCGGACATAGAAGGCCATCGGGACGATTACGATATCGTGGCATTTGATTGCGAACCTGGCGATGTCATCATTCATCACGTCATGACCGTCCATGGTTCAGGCGGCAATATCAGTGCGGATCGCCAGAGGCGCGCCGTTTCCCTGCGTTACTGCGGCGATGATATTCGGTACTTTGACAAACCCGGAGCGATCGAGCAGCAATTCACGACGGCGCCACACGTCAACGGAGACCGACTCAACCCGTTGGATTACCCTATTGTCTGGCCGAAGAACAAGGCGACTGTGCCAGCCTAGACTTACCGCTCGGGTTCTTCTGAACACGTGGTCGCTCCTGTGAAAGTCAATGTCGGTCACACCCGCCTTTCAGGATATTCGAATGCAAGCAGATGCACTTCTTTTCGATCTTGGCGGTGTCGTCGTTCCCTGGGTTGGGATCAAGGAGATGGCAAAGATGACTGGTAAGCCGGAAGGCGTCGTACTGGAAACCTTGCACCAAGACACACCCTATCTGGCTTTCGAGACAGGAGAGATTTCAAGCGAAGTATTTTTACCCACTCTTATGGCATATCTTCAGGTCGATCTTACGATCGACGAAGTAACATCGCTCTGGAAGAGCTGGGTGCTTGCACCTTATGATAGCGTTCTAGAGGCAATGAACCGCTTGACGAGCACTCATGTTCTAGGATGTCTCTCGAATACCAATACTCCCCACTGGGAGAGGCTCACTAGTTTCTTTTGTCCGGATCAGTTATTCGACTATGCATTCGCATCTCATCATATTGGCGCTGCAAAACCAGACGAGCAGGCTTATGCGATAGCTCTCGATAGGCTGGGAATGCATGCCAACCAGGTTCTTTTCTTCGACGACAGTCACCAGAACATCGAACAGGCGAGAGCTCTTGGGTTTCAGACGTGTCATGTTGATTCTTGCAAAGGGGTCTTAGGAGACTTGAAGCGCCTTCAACTCATCTGATTGGTGCTTCTACCGGTCGCCAACAAACCAACCGTTTTCAAATTACAAGCATGTCGAAGATACCGAATTTCAAAAAGCCTGCTCGGCCATGATTGGATGGAGTGCCACGCTGTGCCCATAAAAAGCCGTAAAGGATTTCTGACCCTTCAAGCAGTCCGCATTGCTGCCATTTGTAGGCATAAGCAATTCGGAACATACGAGGTGTTTTGATTGCATGGATTAAGGACGACTAATTTGTCGGGTTCCGCACATAGACAGCGTAGCTACGACCGAGATATATAGCTTTATCTTCGTGCCCAAGTCATCCTCTGCTCATTACAATAACAAGTCCTAAATTTCAGGAAATGAACGGATGTCTTGCGATAATATCGTTACGCGACCGGGCGCCTATCTAAAGACTTTCAAAGCCTCGTATCATGACGTGTTAAAAGCCCGAAAGAATTGCACCGAAAAATATGCTCGGGTGGGTGTCCATCCGCTTGACGTATAAAATGCCAGCGCGGCAAAAACAGTATAATGCCAAGTGTAACTGGCTCATTAAGCCCTCCAAGGTTTTCAGCTTCAAGAGACTTTCACGCCACAATTCTGGACTTTTGAGCTAGCCGCTTGACTGCGTACGCTCAACTTACCCACAAAGCCTATAGGACTAAATTCCTGTTTTCCTTGACACCACCTTGATAAGGAGAACAAACACAGAACTTATGTCAACCCTATCGGATATAGGCCACACACCCGGAGTCGTATCAGGCTCGCATTTTCAGACTCGGGCTTCCGGACTCCGTTTGGCGTCGATGGAGCCCCTGGCTCGGCACAGGGTACATGAAGCGGAAGGGCATTCAGCACGCGCCATGGCCCTCCTGCTTATTGAGCAGAGCAAAGCGATGTCCTTCTGGATCGCGATGGGAAGCAAAGCTCGCTCTATCCGAGCACGTGCTCTCGACGCTTTCTTTGACCCCGCGCATCTTGTCTGCGTTGAGGTCGCAAACCGGCAGGAGAGCCTTTGGGCGGCTGAAGAAGCCCTACGCTGCCCTGGAGCCGGGCTTATTATCCTGCACATCGATACAGGTCCCGATCTCTTCGAGAGTCGGAGATTGCAAATTGCGGCACAAGCCGGCGGGACGACGGGCTTCATTATTGTCGAGCGGCGCGCCCAATCGTCGGCTGCACAAACACGATGGCAGTGCAAATCCCGCTTTGACCCCTCATCAGACGCGCCGACTGACTGGCAATGGGGCCTGACGAAAAACAAGCAGGGGCGTATAGGACACTGGTCCGTCCGGGGAGACCCGGACCCGGTCAAATTCACACCCCCCGACCTTCTTCCTCAATCCCTCGAACCGCGACCCGAAAATGATCACTTCCGTCTCACGACGTTGCCTTTCACTCTGGTTCCCCCAGCTGCCCCTCGACCGATGGCGCCGGCGTGACGACCCGCGTTTGTGGGGCGCCTTCGCCGTGACGGGGCGCACAGGCAGCACGGACAGGATCCTCTGCATGAACGCGGCTGCACATGAGGCGGGTGTGCGGCCCAGCATGACCTTGACGCACGCGCAGTCGATAGCCCCAGACTTGTTGACGGAGCCGCAGAACACGCTCCTCGAAGGTAAGCTGCTCTCCGCGCTGCACATCTGGGCGGACAAGTTCTCGCCCCGCATATCGCTCGACCCGCCGGACGGACTCGTGCTGGACGTAACCGGCTGCGCGCATCTGTTTGAGGGCGAGCGCGAGATGGCGGAATTGATCATCCGCGAGGCGTCGGAGTTGAATATGACAGCCCGCATCGGTGTCGCCAACACCCGCCGCGCAGCGCGAGGCTTCGCGCGGCAAGGCGAGAGCGACATCACCATCAGCGATGCCGAACGCGAGCACGCGCAAGTCGATGTGCTGAGCGTCGCGGCGCTCGAGCTCGACGGCTCAGTCGCCGATGATCTTCGCAAGCTCGGCGCGATGACCATTGGTGATCTGCGACGGTTCAAGTCGGCCGAACTCGCACGGCGATTCTCTGTGCGGCTGCCTGTTGTCTTGGACGAGCTACGCGGACATCATGCTGACCCTATCGTCCCCCACGCCGCACCGCCAACATTCGCGGCACGGATGACCCTGCCCGAACCCGTTACGCGGACCGAAGGCGTCGCCGCCATCCTTGCAAGGCTTGCAGAGCGCGTTTGCGGACGGCTTGATGAGAAAGGCTACGCCGCACGCGGCTTCGAGTTGACGGTGCGCTGTGTCGACACGGGCGAGCATTACAGGTCCATCGGCTTTGCGACACCGTCACGAGACGTTGCCCCCATCCTGCGCCAGTTCGAGCGTCCGATTGAGACCATCAAGCTGGAGTTCGGCGCGGACCAATTCCGGCTGGATGCGCTGAATACCGAGATCTTCTGCCATACCCAACTTAAAGCCGGAGACGCCATGGAAGCGCAGCAGGATGCCGTCGATCAGACGCTGACCACTCTCGGCAATCGGCTTGGCTTTGATCGGCTCTACTCGCCGCGACCGGGATCCGGCCACACACCAGAGCGCGAAACGATTTTGGTTCCCGTCGTCGATCAAACTCCGCCCCAATGCCCGCCGGACATCACCGCCTATCCCCGCCCGGAAACCGTCTTTCACCCACAGTATATTCGAATCGAACAGCCCGGCGTGCCGCCTGCCCGGTTCACATGGCGCGGCACGACCTATGATGTTTCGCGCGCCAAGGGCCGCGAACGGATCAGCCCTGTGCCTTGGGACGAGCCCCAAACCATCTTCGAAGCACGGACTCGCGACTACTGGCGGGCGAAGACAGTGTGCGGACGCCTGTTCTGGCTGATGACCTTTGCGAAGCCGAGCGAGCTGGACTGGTTCATCTGTGGCGAGTTTCTGCGCGAACCGCGCCTCATTCTGCTGCGCGCCTGATGCCCTATGCCGAACTCGACATCACGAGCAATTTCACCTTCCTGAAGGGCGCAAGCCACCCGGACGAACTCGTCTGCCGTGCCAAGGAACTGGGTCTCGACACGGTTGGTATAGCCGACACTAACACCCTTTCGGGTGTTGTCCGTTCCTTCGCGTCTGCACGCGATAACGGCGTCGACTTCCGTGTCGGAACGCGGCTCATCCTCACAGACGGCACGACGCTCCTCGCCTACCCAAAGACCCGCGCCGCCTATGCCAAACTCACCCGTCTGCTGACGGTAGGAAAACGACGCGCTGAGAAAGGCGAGTGTGAGCTTCATATGGACGACGTACTGTGCGGCCTCAAAGATACCGTTCTCATCCTTAAACACTCGGTTCGCGCTCAGGCGCATATCCCGCACCTCAAAGATACCTTTGGGTCTGATCTCTATTTCGGTCTCGCCCCGTCCTACGACGGAATGGACGATGACCGCTTTGCCATCGTTGCCGAGCTCGCAGGCATACAGGCACTCCCCTGCGTCACCCTCGGCAACGTCCTTATGCACACATCCCAGCGCCGCGCACTGGCCGATGTGCAGTCGGCCATCCGGCTGAAATGCACAGTCGATGATCTGGGCCAACACGCCCTGCTTAACGCCGAACGGCGGCTCCGATCCGAGTTCGAGATGCGCAAGATGTTTCGGGACTACCCCGACGCTATCCGCAACACGTTGCGCATCGCGCGAGACTGCACGTTCCGGCTGGACGAGCTGACCTATGAATATCCCGACGAAGTCCTGAACGGCGTCGACCCCGACACGCGCCTGCGCCAGCTGACCGAGAAGGGCCTGCGATGGCGCTACCCTGGCGGGGTCCCGATCAAAGTGCGCGCCCTGGTCGAGAAGGAACTCGCCCTCGTCGCCAAGCTCGACTACGCGCCTTACTTCCTGACGGTCCAGGACATCGTCGGCTTTGCCCGCGACGGGGGCATCCTTTGCCAGGGCCGCGGCTCGGCGGCAAACTCCGTCGTCTGCTACGCGCTCGGCATAACCGAAGCTGGGCCGGAGATGATCAACATGGTCTTCGAGCGGTTCATCTCCGAAGTTCGCGGCGAGCCGCCCGACATCGATGTCGATTTCGAGCACGAGCGGCGCGAAGAAGTCATTCAACAGCTCTTCCGCAAATATGGTCGCGAGCGCGCGGCCATTTGCTCGACCGTGCGCCACTTCCGGTCTCGTTCTGCCCTCGGCGAAGTCGGCAAGGCGCTGGGCTTGTCCGAAGACAGCATTACCGCCTTTACCTCGAAGATCTGGGGCTGGCGCGACGGAGGACTAACGCCGGAGCGCGCGGCCTATGCCGGGCTCAACCCGAACGCGCGCCGCATCGCCCTCACCTTGCGCATCGCCAACGACCTCATCGGCTTCCCGCGCCACCTCTCCCAGCACACGGGCGGGTTCGTCATCACAAATGGCCGTCTCGACGAGCTCTGCCCCATCGAGAACTGCGCGATGGAAGACCGCACCATCATCGAGTGGGACAAGAACGATATCGACGTCATGGGCATGATGAAAATCGATGTACTCGCGCTCGGTATGCTGACCTGCGTGCGCAAGGCCTTCGACCTCCTGCGCACGCACAAGGGCATCGACCTGACCATGGCCAACTGCCCGCAAGAAGACGCCGCTGTTTACGACATGATCTGCGTGGCCGACACGCTCGGCGTGTTCCAGATCGAGAGCCGCGCGCAGATGCAGTTCCTGCCGCGCATGCGCCCGCGCACCTTCTACGACCTCATTATCGAAGTCGCCATCATCCGCCCCGGCCCTATCCAGGGCGATATGGTGCACCCCTACCTCAAGCGCAGGCGCGGCGAGGAGCCGGTCCACTATCCGAATGACGCCCTCAAGCCCGCGCTGGAAAAGACGCTCGGCATCCCGCTATTCCAAGAACAGGCTATGGAGATCGCTTCTATCGCCGCCGGGTTCAGTGCGAGTGAGGCCGACCACCTGCGCCGCTCCTTGGCCAGCTCATCCGGTCCGGGTCGTATCCAGGTCCACAAGGAGCGCTTCGTTCAAGGCTGTCTCGATAACGGCTATGAACGCGATTTCGCGGAGTCGACCTTCCGCATGCTGGAAGGCTTTTCCGGCTACGGGTTCCCACAATCCCACGCGGCCAGTTTTGCGCTTATCGTCTACGTGTCCTGCTTCCTCAAATGCCACCACCCGGAAGTCTTCTGCGTCGCCCTGCTCAACAGCCAACCCATGGGCTTCTACGCGCCCGCGCAAATCATTCAGGACGCGCAGCGCCACAACATCGAGATCCGTCCCGTCTGCATCGAGCACAGCTATTGGGACAGCACGCTGGAGCGCGACGGCAACGGCGCGCTCGCCGTGCGTCTGGGCTTCCGTCAGATCAAAGGCATGCCGGAAGAGGACGCCAACTGGATCACATCCGCGCGCGCCAATGGCTACCGCTCCATCGACCGCCTCTGGCGTCGTGCAGGCATATCTAGCCGCGGGCTTACCAAGCTCGCTTATGCGGACGCGTTTCACGCCTTCGGCCTGAACCGACGAGAAGCACTTTGGCAGGTCAAGGCGCTTCCTCGCGGCGGCCCCCTACCCCTTTTCGACGGCCTTGGAGAAGGATTACCAGAGTCGCTACCAGACCTCGCAGCATATACCGAAGCGCAAGAGGTCTATGCCGACTACGTAAGCCAGCGCCTTACCCTGCGGACACATCCAATCGAGATAATGTCGGACCAGCTTGGACAGCGCGTAAAAGCATCTGACCTTCGAAACTATCCCGACGGCAAGCCCATCACGGTCTGCGGCCTTGTTGTCTGCCGCCAGAGGCCAGGCACGGCATCAGGTGTCGTCTTCCTGACTCTCGAAGATGAGGGCGGATGCTCAAATATCATCATTTGGGGCGAGAGCGTCTTTCCAAAGTTTAGGGGCGAAGTCATGGCTGGACGCCTGCTCAAGATCCGGGGGAAATTTCAGCGCGAAGGCATCGTCACCAATGTCATCGCCGAACACATCGAAGACATGTCCTGCCTGCTTGATCAGATGGGCGACGGCGACGAAGTCATCTACCCCGCTCAAGACAACGCCGACCACGTCCGCTCACCCGTGCAAAGCTCGACGTCGATCGCGCGCAATCAGAAAAATAGCCACGTCCCTAAACGAGACCGGCTGGGCTCCGACCCAAAGACAGACCGCCGGAAAGACAAGAAGACAGTCACGGCCTACTACGCCCACGGTACAGCGCGTCACCCTCGTAGTCAGGCGGCTAAGTTGTTTCCGAGCCGGGACTTTCATTGAGAGACGGCTCAATCATAATGTCGATCATCGGCTCGACTTCTTGCCACTGTTAGCTCGTCTATACAGGGCAGGCCCCTAGTTCGACGCGCTTCCCCACTCATCAAATCTTAGGAAACATAATAGAGTTTATGTTTCTCGCTCAGAGATCTGCCACTCTCCGAGGGTGCAACTGTATCCTCGTACACAATCATCTAATTAGCCTTTGGTGAACTGCGGCAAGCAGATTAGTTTCGATGCTGCTCTTGAACGCGTCCAATCGGTATACTAAGCACTTGTCCGGCGAAAACCTGTTCAGGGTCTGGCACCATAATTTTGTTGATAGCCTGAAGATTTTGGTAGTTCGCTTTACTGTCCGGATGCTTTGCAGCAATGCCGGACAGGGTATCACCTACTTTGACTGTATAAAGCTCATAATGCCAACCTGACTCCACGTAACTGTCGCGCAGCGTTTCCCACTGACTGTCGATGTATCCGTTGTAATGGCTGAATGACTCCTGATCGTACGCAGCTGCCTCAGCTTCGACCATTGCTTCTACAGCTTGTAGAGCATCAGGCCGATAACGCTCGCCCGCCTTCCGCTCTTCTTCCGCAGGTAGAACCGACGGTGGTGCAGCGTACCTAACGATGGCCGCGAGTGATACTCCGCTAATATGCCGTGGTCCAACCCGCGTGAAAGCACCAGGAAGCGCTTTTCTTGCTTCGGCATATTGCTCCATAACTCCATCTTCCTTGGTGTTATCGACATACGCAATGGGAGTTGGCTGGAGCTTGAACACTTTGGACTCTGCGTCTGTGTTGAGGGTTAGACCTTGTTGCCGGGCGCCCTCCAACACCCATAGCAAGGCGTTGTCGGAAAGACCTCGGCGCTCGCCACCCCCACCGACCGCACCATGCGAGCCAGGGAACCAGACTTCCTGAAACAGGCGGTTCTCGGAGAGGAGATAATCTTCCTCAGTCCCATCAACACCGAGCGTGCGAAAAACACGTCGATTCGCGTCGTTGATGTTGCGCCATGGTGTATAGTCAAATGTCTTTCGGTGCTCGTCGAGCGCAACGGCGTGGCGACCCGCGAATGCGGTTTCAGGTATGTCTTCGTCATGAAATTCTATGCTGGGATCGAAGATGCCAAGTAGTTTCTTCGCCGACAATATTGATTTTACAGTGTCCCAAAGGCCAATGTAGCGGATATCAACAGGTTGGTGGGCATGAGATTTGAGATCTGTGCGACTAGACTTCCAAGCGGCCTCGGCCTGACCTGTCGTAATCGGTTGTCCGTAGCGTTGGATGTGCGTGAACAATCGGTCTTGTAGTGTCTGCTTCTCTGTCTCCGACTTTGCTTTCGCGCGGGCCTTATACAGCTCGGCAGCATGGATGACCTTCTCGATGTGCTCACTTCTCATTATGCCGCAGTTGCCGATTAAGCCTGCAAAAGAACGAGCCGTGTAAGCTCCACGCGAAAAACCAAACATGTAGAGTTCGTCGCCCGGTTCGTAATTGAGGCAGAGAAAAAGGTAAGCCTCTTTGACGTTCGCAAATAGGCCTTTGCCGAACATGCCTCCGCCGTACTTGTCCTTTCGATTGGTTCCTACGCCTTCGTCATAGTGCACAATTTGAGGGATCTTTGTGCCAACTTCCAGGCCGCGCGCCTTAAGGTCCTCGTCACCATCCTCGACAGTGTAAGACCGGCTAATCGCTGCAGCCGTAAGGGCGACGTTCGTTAGCGAGCCTTCATTGATCAGGTTCCAGCTACCATCAAAGCAAAACACTAGTCTCTTCATAGGCTTTAATACTGAATGACTTTGCCCGGGCAGTCAAAGTCTCCATCCGGTAGAATGGAGTTTTATAGCTCAGCTGTCATATGGACAGCCTCCCAATCTCCACGCTCTTCACCACATCGGCTGTGCGGTCGTAGAGCTTGGTCGTCGTCGCGCTGGAGTGGTTGGCCATGACGCGCGCGTCTTCAAGATTGCCGCCTGCGTTGAGATAGGCCGTGATCCCTGTCGCGCGGAAGGTGTGATTGCCAATGTCGCGTGTGATCCCAGCGGCGCGCGCCCGGTGGCGCACCATGCGCCAGGCCGCTGTGCGGTCGAGGCGTCGTCACGTGAGCTTCCCCCCGCGGGGAGTAGACGACTGAAAGAGGGGCGTGTCGAGATCAGCTTCAGATTCGGCCAAGTCCATGACCTCGATAAGGTCGTCAACGAGCGCGCGCAGGTCAGGGTGCACAGGCATCTCATGGCGCTTACCACCTTTCTCGTTGCCAATGATCCATCGCTCGTCGCCGCGCAGATCGTAGTCGCGCAGGTCCAGACCAAGGGCGGCAGACACGCGGAAGAAGGAAAAGGTCATTAGACCAATAAGGGCCCGATCGCAGTAGTTGGCTGGCGATGTGAGGGGAATGCTGTCGAGGATTTGCCGGACTTGTTTTGGCACGACCACGGGTGTCTTGCCCGTCTGTGCACTCTGCCGAGGCATCCGCACGGATGTCGCCGGATTGACGGACAGGAGGCCGTCCACGACGCAGGCATCAAGGAACATCCGCACAGACGACAGGTAAAGCCGTACGGTTGCCGTTTCGAAACCGTCCGCCTGCATGGTTTGCAGGAACGCGGCGATATGCTTGGGCTCCGCGTCGAGGAGGTCCACCAATCCTGCGCGCGACAGGAACTGAAAGAACAAGTCAATCCCGTTGGCATAAGTAGCACGCGTGCTGTTGTTGAGGTGGCTGGCCAGAAACGCTTCGTGCACCTCAGCCAGGCGCATGTCGTCAAGCAGAGCTTAGCTGACGCCGTATGCGGAGGCTTTGGTGTACGAGATAGGCAAATTCAGAACCCGCAAAATGTGAACGGCGGGCAAGCTATGGCCCTTTACACAACATAATCTGCATTATGTTGTGTAAAGGACGAGTTAAACAACGTGCCGTATTTGTGCCCGTCTAACGGATGAGCTCAATCTTCAGGTCGAGCGCGGAGGCGAGCTCAGCCCAAGCCCTGTCGTCGGTCAGCACATGTTCGTTCTTTAGCCGTCCGAGCGCCAGGCACACCGATCGCCAAGCGACAGCCCGTGGCTCTTCGTCAACGGGCGGAGCAGACCGGCGGCCAGCGCCATCTCGCCATCTCGCCATCTCGCCATCGAAGGGTATGACTGCGAGCGGAAGGTCTGCAAGCAACGCATCAAGGTCACTATCCGACGCGCCGCGGGCGGCCAGCAAGCTTGCCACTTCCGCGAGGTTGACGGCACTGATGCTTCCCTCGCCAAGGTGCCGACTTGCGACGTCGGAGCCGGGCTCATCGAAGATCAGCGCAAGAAGGGCCGACGCATCGTAGATCACGCGGGGGGTGTTTCTGACTTTGCCTCGAGAGCGGCCGCGACCCGTCGCGTGCGCTTCAGTTCGTCTGCAGCGGACTCATCTCTGCGGAGAGGCTTGAAGCGGGACTGCAGGTCCCTCACCTGATCGAGCTCGGTTCGGATGACGCCCTGTCCTTCCACAATATCGAGCAGCAGTTGATGGCGACGGCCCTTTTCCAGCCCGAGCGCCTTACGGAAGGCCGCGGGCAGCACGACTCGGCCGTTTTCTTGAACTGTGACGCGATGTGTCATGGAGGCTACATTTGCCAATCACGGTAAAGTGTCAAATCTACGAAACTGTCGTAGCACACGTTATCGGACTCTCTAATGCTTAGTCCTGAGCCCTTTTCCGCGCAACTTCAGGTGTCCTACGCAACTCCGCTTCGAAGGATGTCGCGGTCAGGTGTAGTTGGTTCACCAAGGGAGGTCGTAACACGAATGCTCTAGGCCGTCGGGCGATATCCCATACGCGCACGAGCCGCCAGCTCGACGCATCCCTTTCGGCTACTTCCCTTTCGTTGCGACTTAAATGGAAAGGTGTCGTGGCCCAGCCGGGCGTGGTTTTGATTTCCAACTGTCGAGGTTCGCCACTTACCTCGAAGGTAGAGATGTCGTAACCGAGACCATCCCCCACCATCTTCGAGGACCATTCCACGCGTTCGGCGAGATCCGGTCTGCCTGCGTCAGAGAGCTTGGCCCTTTCGTGGTCTAAGACCAACGCCTCCCCTCTTTCGCCTATGGACCGATTGCGCGCGTCGCGTGCGGCCGGATCGAAGAAACCAGCGACCCTTTTCCGGCTCTCCGAAGCGGTCCGGTTTAGTTCCGAGACGCTTGGAACATCGACGATAGAGAGCCGACGCTCCTCCGCAGGCTTTGGATGCGGCCAGGCATAGCGTTCGGCCTCCTGCCGGAGCTGCAAAGGTTCACCCGCCGACGTGTCTGACGCGACCGAACTCTTCGGGTCGGCCGAGAACGATAGTAGACTATGCGAGCGTGTGGCCCTGACTACGGCATCCACGAGACTGCCTTGGAAGTTAGCCTTGGGCTTGTAGCCTGTTATCCAAGGAAGTCCCATTCCCAGAAGAACCGCGCTTACGTTCTGCCACTTGAACTCCACGGACGCATGACTTCGCGAGAGCGTGGTCCTTACCTGTCGGTTGTGCTCCCTCTTGACATAAGTTGTTCCAGCCAGCTCCAGCGAAAGCATCCGAAGGTAAGTCTCTACGATCAAGTCGTTCTCGGTGTCGGTCCAGTCGGCCATAGTCTCTCGTTAGAGGCTCCTTGAAAGAACTCCAAGGAGGCCCGTAGAATGCACTTCGAGAGACGCTACGCGATCGGCTTAAGATCGACGCTCTGCCCGTCGCCCTAACCCTTGGCCAAAAATTATGTGGTGGCGGTCGCCCGACACAGACTGCCAAAATTTACACGATTGATGTCTCTGAGCCTAGAACTGGTCCTCACGAGGGTCGGCAGCACCCTCGACGTCAACCATCGGCTCGGATTCATCCGGCGCGTCTTGAGCGGACAGAGCAACGGCAACGCTGGGGGTCTGAACACTGGCTACACCCCCTTCGTGCAAAACAATAGACGTGACCAAAACAGCACTCACGATGAACGCGATGACCATTGTGGCCAACACCCAAGACGGTTTCGGGTCGTCGTTTTCATATTCGATGGACAGCCTCATGCCTTCGCCAGCTTGCGCCGAAGCGTGTGCCCTTTGGTGCGAACATCCTTGTCCGTCTTCTTTTTCGCGTTCTTAGCCTCGGTGAACTCGGGCTCCAGCTCCTTGAGCTTCTTTTCCAGACCGTGAAGGTGATACTTGTTGGACAACATGCCGCCATTCCCGCCGTGGTGCCGCTCCTCGCGTTTGATGTAGCCCATGGTCTCCAGCTCCCGCAAAGTCCGCTGGATGGTCTTCGTGCTCACGTTGCAAAGGTCCGCGAGCGTCGCCTTGGTCGGATAGGGCGATCGCCCTTTCTCCCAGTAATAGGACATGAGCTGCATGAGAACGCCGACGTGGCGCGGCTGTAGCCCAAGCCGCTTCTGGGCTTTGAGCAGCAGGTTCGGCATGATGGTGAAGCCCAGCTCTATGACGGGCTTGCCCCACAGTTTCTCCGATGCTTTCAACGTCGTCTTCTTCGGAAGAGGAACGACGTTGCTTGTGTTTTTCTTGTCGTTTGCCATAGTGGCCTCCTTGGTTGAGGCCTATATCTCCAGGGTTGGCCAGGTTTTCAAGACCATCCCCATGGACAAAGGCGTCCAAGGCCCCCACCCATGAGTGTCCCACCCGCCGGGTCACGAACGTCCAGAAAGAACAGGACGTATCACATTCAGACATACCGATACGGTCAGTACGAAATTACACGTATTAGCCCCCCTGACAAAGTGACCTGGGGGGAACGCCTCTTTTTTTTCATGCGTCTGGCTTGAATGGACACGCTGACCCCTGCGCAGCGCTCAGAACGCATGTTTCGCGTGAAGGGCAAGAACACGAAGCCCGAGCTCTTGGTGCGCTCCGCGCTTCATGGGGCGGGTCTTCGCTTCCGTTTGCATCGCAAGGGCCTGCCAGGCCGCCCGGACATCGTGTTCCCAACGGAGAAGGTCGCCATTTTCGTCCACGAGTGCTTCTGGCATAGGCACGGGGGATGTCCGCGGACAAGAACGCCCGAAAGCCGCGTCGAGTTTGGGAAGCAAAATTTGCTCGCACCGTCCAACGCGATCGAACAGTCCAAGCGGCGCTAGCGGCCCTCGGGTGGCACGTTCATGTCATATGGGAGTGCAGCCTACCCTAGGATCTTGAACGCCACGTGGAGACAATCACGGCCCTCGTGCGGGATCGCTGCAGTCGGGGCTAGCTGTTGCCGATGACGCGGCCCGATGGGAAGCTCTTGTCGTTCTTATACATGATGACGTAGCCGGGCAGATTGATGGCCTGCCACCCGGCGGGAAGGCGCGATAGCGCCAAGACTATCGCGTCTTCGACATTGGCGGCCTTGCCGTCCACTCCGACGACGTGGTCGTTCAAATCCTTGTGCTTCGCTTGAAAGCGGAACGTGTAGTCCAACTCAGCCTTCACTCGCTTTAGAAACTCTCCCACGGTGTCTGCGGCCGCGTGGTCGAACGGCGTGGGCTCCGACGTGTCGATCGGGTGTAGGGAGTCGAAGTGGTCGGCCTCGAACACGGTTTCATCACGCCGCTTCCCAGGGTCGTTGGATCCAAACCCTGAGTTCTGCCACTCCATGGGCGCATCGCCGGTATCGAGCGCCTGGTAATGCTTGATCAGCATCGCTTCCAATTCGACGGCCGTGAACACCAAGACCTGCACGGCTTTGAACGTGACGCGGCCGCCGCGGAGATTTGGGCGCGCGTTTGTCTTATTCAGGTGCTTGGTCAGTCTTTTGCGCAAGCCGGCGTCGCGGTCGGTCTTGCCGACATACTGCAGCCGACCGTCCAGATAGAGTTGATAGACGCCTTGCTCGTTTGGGAGCTTCGCCAAGCTCTCCGCAGTTAACGTCGCGACGTCCATGTTGTCCAGGCAGATGATAAGCTGCTGGATCAAGGCGTCGGTCAGCGCGAACTCAAACTGCGTGAAGCCAGGAACCTTGGGTGCGTTCTCAGGCTCTAAGTCTTCCGGGGAGGGCGTCATCATGCCGAGATAAGCGCGGAGCGCAGCTCCTTGGCGACGACATGGGCAAGCTCGACCGGTACGGCATTGCCCAACTGACGCATGGCTTCGCTCCAAGAGCCCGTCAGCTCGTAGTCGTCTGGGAAGGTCTGAATGCGCGCGCTTTCGCGCACCGTGAAGTATCGCACGCGCTCGTTGGCATGTCGCATCATGTTCTCGCCACCTGGAACACCGTGGACACCTGCTTTTAGGGCCTTCGCCGGATAATCCATGTCGGACCCCGTATGACCTGGGTAGGCCTTGGCCCCGCGACGGCGGAGATGGTTCAACCATCCCTCCACGCCATCGAACTTTGGAGCGGGAACATCGGCCAACGCCTCGCGAACCGTCTTCCAAGGTAGGGCGCCTGACTCGGCGGCAAATGACATGTCTTTCTTGGCCTTCGCGACCGTACGCTTCATTTGTGGAGGCAGGGCAAGCGTCGAGTTGGAAACACCCATGCGGTCTTCATAAAGTCCACTGGCGATTTCCGCGGCCAGCGCCGCCCGCGAGTGCGTGGGCTTCGGAAAAGCGTAGCTCCGGCCAAGGTCTGCGCGGATCCCAACGAAGAACACGCGGTGTCGCTGTTGCGGCACGCCATAGTCCGCCGCGTTCATCACTTGGGTCACGACGCGGTAATCATCCGCAGTGTCCCGCGTGCTCGTATGGTGCTTCTCAAGGCGCGCGAGGTGCTCCGACCAGTCTTCTTCAACGCGCGCCATGAGGTGCGGATGCGCGAGCTGGAGCCGGATATACTCGAAGTAAGCCGCGAAGCTGGCGCGCGTCAGACCCTTCACGTTCTCAAACAGGAACGCCTTGGGACGGCTCTCCCGGACAGCGCGAACTGCCTCTGGAAACATGTCTCGGCGGTCGGCCTGCGCGTTGTGACGACCACCCATGGAAAACGGTTGGCATGGGGGTCCACCGCTTACCAAATCCACTTTACCTTCGTGGGCGGTATAGTCCTGCTGCTGCACGTCCATGCCCAACTCGTCCGGCCAACCCTGCATGGGGCCGTTCGCCCGCTTCATGTTAAGCTTCAACGTGGCGCGGCAATGCTTGTTATATTCCACGACTTTGACGGGCTTAAACCCTGCGCGGCCCGCGCCAAGTGCAAGACCACCTGCTCCTGCAAATAACTCTATTGAAGAGGCGTTCATCACATTCGCGCGTTACCCTGAAAGGCGATACCAAGGCAAGGTGACCAGACGTCTCGTCTATGGATGATCCGCGCCACTAATCAAAATGCATGGGTCCAACCAAATTTGGAGGTCTACTAGCCTCCGTTGTTCCAAAACGTCGCGTAGGCCGACAGCGTGGCTTCGAAGTCGTCAGGATCCCAACACACGTTGGCCTTCCTGCTTAGAAAATGGATGCTATTGGCGCACATGAGTTTGTCTCGGTCAGCTTGCCGAAGCCAATTCCACGCGTCCTCAAAGGTGCTCTGCCGCGAATGGGTGAACTTCGCCGCAGGGACGTTACTCAGCATACCCTCGATGAAGTAAGAGGGTGCGCGGCCCTTAGCCAGATAGCCCTTCTGCTGCATGGCATTGCGCATGTTCTTGAAAACGCGAACCGTTGGCTTGAACCGTGAAGTGGTAGCCGAGTGCTTGGCGATGCAATTCTGTTTGTGCTGCTTAGGGAAGTTCACCACCTGCGAGCCGCCCTTGGGCCAGAACGTTATACCGGATTCATAGTTGTTGAAGTAGGGTCCGCCATAGCTCCGGTAAAGACGGTGTTCGGCGCAGGGAAGGACATCCGCGTCCCGGCGGCCATTTCCAGCGTTTACTCTAATCGCCTTGGTTCCATCGTCCACGCTACTGCCGTAGTTGGTTTTCAGCCATTGCAGCACCTCGTCACGGAACTCCGTAATCCCGTACTGCGCGGGTGAGCGGTTTTTATTGTACGCCTGCTTCTGATCGTCGTTCAACCAATTAAGGTCCGAGTAGTATGTACTCGTCAACGCTATGACGACATCGACATCGCTCTCGGCGTAGATGTTGGTGTTGTTGCCATAAGAGCCTTGAAGAAAGATGTCGAAATTTCGTGAGGCATAGGGGGCGTCTGGGGAAGCCAGCACGCGCTTGATAGTCTCATATGTGGCGGCGGACTGTTTGACCGAGCCTTGATGTGACCAAGTCTCCAATTGGCTCTCGGAAATTGTCATGCCCGATTCCCTTCCAAAGCCATCAATTTGTATATTTGCGACTCGTAGTCTCCGAAAGACTCGCGGCCTCTCTGGCGTAGGAGGTTGAGCTTCGTCAGATCGTGCTCGAACATGTCCGTTGCCATGTCTGGGGTTGTATAGGCATTACTGATCCTCACGGTGGGAACATCCTTGAAGAGAATCCTGCGGAGAACATCCATGGACATGGTGTTGACGTCCAATGTCTTCTGCAAGAGTTCCACCGTCATCAAGCTTTGGGCAAACCGTTTCACCGCGCCTTTCATGTTCATTTTGGGCTTTGGGTCCGGGTAGTGACCTACGCCAATAGATAGGACTCTGCATTGAGTTTTCTCGAAGCCAAGCGGCCCCGTAGCGTCCGCCAAGGCATACAGGGTCGGATTGTTGGCGCAGAAGCCACCGTCGATTAGCTCCACGTCGTCGCCGGATGATGTCGTAAGGGTTTTTCTCTCGAAGAAAGGATAGGCTGAGCATGAAGCCTCGACGGCCTCGCGGATGGGAACTCCGAAGCCAGGCCTGAAAGAAGCCCGGCGTCCGTGAGCTTGTATCTTGAGACTTTTAAACACCATGGGTGTTTCCGTGCGCCATTTAACGCTGACGATGCCGAGACCAGTTTTACAGTCCTCAAAACTGGCATCACCTAACACAGCCCTGCCCACATCCGCTAAAGCGCGTGATTTCTGCGACCGCCGCTTGGCCTGCATTATGGAAGGGACATGAGACCTGTAGTGTTGACGAATCTCCTCAACCTCGCGCCCTAGCGAAAGGAGAGACGCAATGATGGACCCGGTGCTCGTTCCATAAATGAGGTCGAAGTGATCAGAGAGAGGTGCCTTCAAAAGCGCTTCGACCTCTGCCAGCACGCCCAGGGTATAGAACCCTTTGGCACCGCCTCCGTCCAAGCTCAGGATGTTACATGTCGTTCGGTCAGCCATTTTATAGGCTTTATCACGTTCGCGTATTGTTCTCCACCAGCTGTGCAACCGATATTGGGGATAGTGCCTTCACGACGGGCACTCTAAAATGGTCGCTCGGCGAACAAGCCAACGCTGTCCAAGAGCTCAGAGGCTTGCAGTAAGCTTGCTAAGCTACAAAACACTATCCACTTCGCCCTTTTTGGAACACCATTTTTGCAACGGGTTTTGCAACGCTTTCCTTGACCTTCTGGCCCTGATCCATGAATCTCTCACAAACGGTCGATTGTGCTAAGTCCTACGCCCGCAAGTGTCCGATAGCCGAGGGTCATACGGACACCTCCGCTATGAGCTTAACCACAGGCAAATCTTGGCTTGATATATGCATGTTAGTGCATTCAGGAGATCGCCATGGCCAACACAATTTCTAGTCTGCCTGGGTTCGGCAGAGAAACCTCGGATGCCATAGACCCGGCGATCAGCCCGCGAGCTGTGTATGAGTATATTCCCGGCCTCAACGGCATCAGGGCGCTAGCGGTGCTAATCGTTCTCGTGGCACACTTCGAGATTTCCGGACTCGTGCCCGGTGGATTTGGCGTGACCGTTTTCTTCTTCATCTCGGGCTTCCTCATCACCCGCCTTCTCCTGGCCGAGGTGGCATCCAAGGGGCAGGTCCACCTCAAGGATTTCTACGTACGCAGGTTGATACGCCTCTATCCGGCACTCGTATTCATGATTGTCGGCACGATCACGATATCCGCCCTCGTCGGCTCAGGTCTGCCCAGTCTGATGGAAACGGTGTCCGGCCTTTTCTACGGTTATAATATCTTCCATGTGTCCTCTGTCGCGGCTGGTAACGCGCCTGTAATGTCATGGACCCACCTCTGGTCGCTTGCCGTGGAAGAGCACTTCTACCTCATCTTTCCCCTGTTGCTCGTTGTCGCCAAGGCGAAGCCCAAGCTTCTCCTGGGAACGCTTTTCGGGGTGATACTCCTCGCCCCCTTCTGGCGACTTCTGATTTCCTCGACGCTAGCCGGAGATCTTGGCGCCTCCTATATCTACATGATGTCCGATAGCCGGGCCGACAGTATCGTTTGGGGATGTCTGCTTGCGGTCATCTTAAACAGGGTCGGAACAAAAGCGGACCTTGATCCTGTCCGACCGAGGGTCCGTGCGCTATCGCCCCTTGTCGGCTGGGCCGCAACGACAGTCGCGATGATCGGGCTTTTGGTTTCGTTTCTTTACCGGGACCCACTATTTCGCGATGTGTTTAGATTTTCGCTCCAAGGACTCTGCCTGTTTGTCCTCGTGCTGAATCTCTACGTGTTTCGAAGACTGCGCTTTGGCTTGAAGGCGTTGGAATTCACTCCAATGTCTTGGATTGGGAAGGTCTCGTATCCGCTATATCTCTGGCACTTTCCGATTTGGGGCTATTCGGCTCTCCTATTCGAGTCGGGTCCTTTACGGATCGCCTTCGCAGGGTGTGCATCGTTCTTGGCCGCAGCCATCTCGTACTACTTCGTCGAGAAAAAGTTCTTGCAACTCCGAAAACGGTTCGGGTCCGTGGCCGTGCTGCCTCGCAGCGCTCCCTCATGAGGTTGGCCATCGTTGCAGGCCTCGTGGTCGCTACGGCCTGTGTTGGCATCGCCACGCATATTTACGCGCAGGATAGCTACAACCGTCACGTACGGGCCTGGCCTTCGGAGTCTGTAAACCTGTTTGCATTCGCCGGCCAGTCGAATGCCGAAGGGCACTTTTACAGAAGCGCCAAGCGGGGCGATAAGCGGACGGGTGCCGAAGTTTTCGCTGACGAGGTTGAAACCCGGACGGGCGTTAGACCTAAGGTTCTCAATATTGCGGTCGGCGGCAGCGTCTCCAGCAATCAAGTTCATGAAGATGCCACGAGCTATTGGTGGGATGCCCAACGAGACCGCCCCGGCCCGGCGTTGGCGCGTGCCGTTCGCGAGATTCAGTCTGTCGCCCAAGACGGTAGAACTCTGGACGCGATTATCTGGGCTCAAGGCGAAACTGACGCCTACTCGGTCTTCTACAATGACGCGGCTCGAACCGACGACTTGGTTTCAGCGCACCAGCATGCGCTCGAGCAGATCTTCGCGCACTTGCGGCAAATGTTTGGCCCTGACCTTCCAATACTCATCCAGGAGCTCGGATACTATCCCGTACCTCAACACGCCCTTTCCGAGGGCAATGCGTTCCATGAGATCCGCTCTGTTCAATCGCGTTTGATACAGTCTCAACCACACATCCATCTCGGCGCGAGATCGAATGGACTTCCTCACCGCGATGAGCTGCATTTTGCGCACGAGTCGTATCAAAAATTAGCTCAAAGCTTAGCCGAAACTGCCGTTACTGTCGCTTGGCAGAAGGAATAGAAAAACCGGTCGTGCTGCGAAGCACGACCGGCATATTCTTTTCGCTGATGCTCTCTTTCAAGCTGGACCTGTTAGATAATCTAGCGGGGTTTAGCGGACGATTGAATTACTGTCGGTAACAGCTTGTTGGCTTATTCTGGATGCAGGCCTCGATCGCGGTCTTGTCGATTTGAGGAGAATAGGCACTAGCGGCATCAATTGCGGCACTGATGTCTGAAAAGTCTCCATCTCGCGTTAGAAGAGTAGAGAGGGACCATGGCCAGGCTCCCGCATATCCGTTGTCCAAGATCGTTACTAAAGTATCGGTTTGGTTAGCTGCAGGAAACTGATAATCATCAAGAGCATACTCTCCGATCGTCACAGGCTTGTCCGCATTGTAGCTATCGGCCGACTTGGAGAAAGGGTCGTCCGTCCAACCTGTGTCGTACCAGTGTAACGAATAGAAATCGACCGTTCCAGAGGGGTCGCTACCCGGCGTTGACAAGATAGACGCATTCGAGAACTCGTCATAGAGTTCTGTATGGCTACTCGATGTGACTTTCACGTTCTTATCGAGAGCATGGATTCGCGTGGCCACTCTGTTTATGAATAGGCGTATCGTATCGTAAGACACGCTCTCACTCGCTCCTGAACAGAAGATGTAGTCTGTTGTCATGCCTTCAGCCTCATTGAAGACCTCCCAGGCAAAAAGACCAGGATGATCTTTCAGACCAACGACCATCGGCTCCAGGGCATTGTCGAGGTAGGAGGCAGTCTGAGTTTCCAGGACCGCTTTCTTTGGTGCCAGCGGTGTGTCGCACAACATGTCAAAAGAGAAGAGGCTGAACGTGACGACTACACCTCTTTCCCAAGCCGCATCGAGGATGTCTTCCATCTGGCCAACAACCTGCGCATCGGTAAGCTCTCGCGATAGGCCGGAAACGAAGCCGGGTTGCGATCCATAGAAATCAATGTTCGGCGTTTGGTCGGCATAAGTGTGCAGCCAAACCCTCGCCGAGTTGCCTCCTGCATCTTCAATCGCGTCAAAGTAAGCTTCCCACGCGGTGATATTTGTTCGAGGCGTACCATCAGGGTTAGCGTCTCCAATATCTTTGCCATACCAATCATTGCCATCGTCACTCCACGCAACGTTGGCACCAACCAGTGTTATAGGCTCGCCAAAATGAGTAAGTTGAGCGGCTATCGTAGGCTGAGCGTCGTATAGCTCATCGAACTCATAAAAGCGTTCTTCCGCGATAAACCATGCTCCGTCGACGGAGGTTAGCTCATCTGTTTCGCCATTGGGTTTGGTGACAATGACAGTTCCATCCGTTCGAACGGAAAACTCGTAATCCGTGGAGTTGCCCTCGTAATCTACAGTGTCATATCCACCTCTGGCGAAAACATCATACTCACCTGAAAGGTACCCGAAGTAGGCATCTGTGGCTTCAGTGCCCTCATAAACGGTGACATTCGTATTGCTCCCGGAAAGAGCGAGGATGTCTCCAAACTCGTAGAACTTGGCTTGATCTATGAACCAAGCACCCTCCATGTTGTCCAGAAGGTCGTAACCCCCATCATCTTTGTAGACACGCAACCTTCCATTGGTCTGTGGTTTGAAGCCGTAATCTGAAACCACACCTTCATAATCTATCGTATCGTAACCGGCTCCGCCATTATAGTTTGCCTCTCCGGTTTTGCTTCCTGGAAAGCTGTCGTTTTGCGCCGTACCGTTGTAGGTTTGAGTTTGCCCGTAAGCTGTGCCGGCCGCGGAAAGCAATAGTGCTGCGATGAGTGCATGCGTAGAGCGCAGCTTATTAGCTTTCAAAAGTTCCAACATTTTTACGGGTTCCTCCAACAACAATGGAGACTTGCCAAGTGCCACTACTCTTATCGTGAAGGATTAGAGTGAGTACAAGGATTGCCTCCGCCAGCGCAGGAAAGATAAAACCTTAAATTTTGACCCCTGCGACAATAGAACACATAGGTACAATACTCGTTCCCAAAGTTCCCAAGGTTTTGCTCGGTTGGCCTTAAATTGAGAACACTCATGTGACCGAAAGCCGGTCGTTCACCGGACACTCCGGCCGAGCCGTCGCCAAGACGGCCGCACTGCATATCGCGCGTCTCATATAGCCCGTACGGTTTGATTATCGGTGAAGGGGCGTCTGTTGTTACACATGGCCATCGACCCTACCGCCGAGAGCCCGACCTCCGACATGTTCGACGCCGAGCCCGCCGCAAGCGCGCGGATCGGCTATGCTCGTTGCTCGACGGATGAGCAGGATCTGGAATCGCAACGCAACGCGCTTGCTCGCCTACAGGTCGCTGACCAGCTCATCTATACCGACCATGGCCTCACAGGCCGCAACCGAACACGCCCTGTCCTCGACCAAGCGCTCGCGGCCGTCCGCAAGGGCGACACACTCGTCGTCGCGAAACTTGATCGGCTGGCCCGTTCCGTGCCGTACTCCCGCGCGATCGCGGACGAGTTGCAGGCCAAGGGCGTGAAGCTACAGATTGGCTCCTCAGTCCATGACCCGGACGATCCTATGGGTCGGATGTTCTTCAACATCCTCGCGACGTTTGCGGAGTTCGAGTCAGACCTCATCCTCCTGCGCACAAAGGAGGGCATGGCCGTGGCCCGCGCCAAAGAAAAATTGCGCGGCCGACAGCCGAAGCTCTCGGATAAGCAAGCCCGCAAAATGCGCAGGATGCACGACACAGGCGAATACTCGAAGGCGAAACTGGGGGAGCTATTCTCGGTATCACGACCAACAGTTTATCGAACCTTGGGAGGGAGCTTAATCGTTACTGCTCAATAGATAGCGTAAAAGTTCTAAAACGAAAAAGATCTGGAGATACCGGCCAAATTTCCGTGGTTATTGATAGCTTTTCGTTAAAGCTAGAACTTAAATATCTTAGCTATACATCTAGATAGCGCGCTTGGAAGTCGCTTCTTATTATTTTCATTTTGGCCAAGTATTCAGGTTCCCCATCAACTAGCTTTTCATAGAACAAACTATCACTGCACCACTCTTTTGGTAGTAATTTGAAACGATGAGAGCCGTACTGCGGTTCAGAAACGTAAACCCAAGAAGAGTCTACCTCCCCTCTCAAAATATCGAAATAGTGATGAGGACGAGGTATAGGATAGGTGTCTGATTCTTCTTCGTACACATAGAACCAGGGATGGCCATCCCAGAAGGTGATGCCGAACACAACATAATCCATGCCTACAGTTAAGTAAGATTGATTTTTGTCGGAGCGCATAAACTTAGAAAGGTGCTTTACAGCATCTTCCGGCAGACTTTGAGAATTGTTGCGAATACAGCGAAGAATCATTCATCACTTCTTTTCTTAAATTTGTAATCTGTTCCAGAGTCTGATCCAGGTTTGCGCATGTAATTTACAACACTGTCCTTACCCTGATCACTCTTTGTTTTATATTGGGCTTTCTCCATGCCTTTATCTTTAAACTTAGGGTCTTTAATTTCATCGGCAGGAATTATTGTGTCGCCTTTACCAGACTTCGCCGCATCAAGCGTCATCTTATCTTGAATAGATTTTGGATCTCTACAATCAGAAAATTTGTCCTTCGCTTTTTTCCCAATGCTACCAATAGCTTTTTGGTCTTTTTTGTCGAGTCCTGTAACCAGTGAGACAACGGTTTCAACGTCCTCTAAGTTAAGCTGTCCATCGGCAAGTGTGCCTATATCGTCGCCAATGCCTGATATAGTTTCGGCAGCTCCCTTTATAGGATTGCCCTTATGTTTAATGGTATTACGCACAAATTTTATTGCCTTGCCTATAGCCTCTCCATCTGGATCAAGATTTGTGACAGGGTCATTGCCAGCATAGGCAAAACGATTGACGTACCTTGGATCGTTGCCGCTAGTGAAGAAATCTTGGGGATCAACACTCAAGAACAGGTTCCCCTAACGTGGGTCGTCGTAAGCAACTGCAAAAACTCTAAGTGCTTTAATATGTTAGCTTGCACTCTCTGGTCGGCAGTCCTCCTTCTCTAAAAAAATCGCATATATACGGTTTCGAGATTGCAAGATTCTCGCGCGATTGAACAGGGTTTTCTTTATTTAGCCGGTTGGGAAGAAGGCCAGATTCCGTCTTAGACCTCTTGCCAAGCCCTCCCTAGAGCGGGCTGGACGGGTCAAGGGCTTGCCCCTTTACGCGGCCAGAACGCGTCAGGAGAATGGGCGTCAGAGGTCGCCGAGCACATCCATATCCTCACGCGAGAGCCGCTTATTGAACTTCGCGCCGGGATGGGTGGCGTTGTGGATTTCCGCGAGTTTGGTGATTGAGACCTGCGTATAGATTTGGGTTGTCTCTAAGCTCGCATGACCGAGAAGCGCTTGGATGAAGCGGATATCGGCCCCGTTCTCCAGCATCAAGGTCGCCGCCGTATGCCTGAACAGATGACACGCACCTTGCTTTTTAATGCCCGCCGCGCGGACATATTTTCCGATGTTCTTGGTCAGCCTCTTGTCCTCGATCGGCTGACCAAAGCGGTTGATGAACAGTGTGCTCACATCCGTGCTCACGCTAAAGCGGGGCCGCGCCTCATCTCTGTATTTGATAAGCCATGCCTCAAGCCGTTCCGAGAGCGGCACAATGCGGTCTTTGTGACCCTTGCCCTCGCGTATCGTTATCGCCTTGCGCCCATAATCCACGTCCCACAGTTTCAGGCCTGCAGCTTCTGCGCGGCGCATGGCGGTTGCGTATAATAACTCCATGATGGCGCGGTCGCGCACCCCTGCAGGCGTCTCGATATCAGCTTGCAACAGCACCCGCTCAACTTCATCCGTGGAGAGTATCGCTTTGGGCAAGCGCTGTTCTGGGCGCGGCATATCCAGCTCGCCTGCGGGATTATAGAGGATGTGGTTCTCTCTCGCGAGCCACTTAAAGAAGGCCCGTATCGGCGTGAGCCGCGAGGCCTGCGTTCTGAACGATAACGGGTTGCCGTCTTTCTTGCGGTAAAAATACAGATGCCGTTGATAGCGCTGCAGGATGGGCCGCGTCACATCTTTGGGATGGGTCAGGCTGCGCATCTCGGCCCATTTAAATAAGCCCCGCAAAGCCCGCTCCCGCGTCTCGACCGTCTTGGGCGAGTAATTATGCACGAGCTGCCATTCGCTGAACCGCAGGAGATAGGCCTCAAAGTCGCTGACACCATCCACCATTATCAGGCGCGGGCCTGTATGTATGACGCATCCGCGATTGCAGGCTCTATATTACCTTTCTCGGCGGGTTTCATATCTAAGGCGACGATTTCCCCGCTATCATCCTTGTTTTTGGGGGCTTTAACGCCGTTTTTAGAGGCCCGACTATGGCCCGACTTCCCCCCGACTTGGGGCCGACCATGCCCCGCCAACTCGCCATTTACCCCCGCCTTCTTCTCGTCATAGGGATGGTTTTTAAGCGATTCCACGTCAATCAGCCCCATCAAGAACGGCGCGCCATCCGTGCCTTCATTGCTGTAAGCCAGTTCATAAACGTAAGAACGGCCACGGCCTCCCATATGGGTAATCAGATATTCCAGCTCCTCCAACCTACGCAGATGCACCTTTAATTGGGTCAGGCCCCAGCCTGTGGCCTCTCTCACATCACGGCGGGTAAAGCGGTAATTGCGCATCTCAACCTTGCCCGCTTCGCACTGGGCTGTGACCATCCGCAAGATGAGGTCCAGCAAGCGCCGTGTCTGCGGGGCCAGCTCATCAAGCGTTCGGCCCAGAACATCAGCAGCTAAGAGATTAGCACTGGCAATGTCATCAAGCGTGGCTTCCACATATTCAATGATTTCGCCGTCCTCGGTCGTGATAGATTTCACAGCTCGCTGATATTGATGCAGCAGCGCAATGGCGCGGATGAGTCCCAGATACTTCCTATGGTCGCGGCGCGTCCTTGTTTTGTCAGAGAGGAAGGTCAGCTCTCCCGCATAAGGATTGACCACATGCAGCGGCTTTAAAAGTCTCTGCGCGTTTTGGTGACGGGTCAGCACAGCAGACTTTTGCTCCCGCGCGATTAAGCCTTCGAGCGTTTCTTCAAAGCGCTGCCGCTCATGGATGGCGCGGGTTTGCTCTTGTCCTTCATTGACGGATAACACCAAGCAGCGGTTCTTGAGTTCCTCATCGAGGTCTATGGCGGTCGTCGTCATCATCAAAGCCACTGGCCCCTCGACGCGGTATTTCTGCGTGACCAGCTTGCCCGTCACAGGGTCTTTGCCCGTAGACGCTATCGATAGATCTCCTTGGGACTGCAGGAGCTTCAAAGCATAGGCCGCATCTCTCGCGCCTTCTTCCTCGGCAATGGCGAGCACTTTGCGTTTGAGCGCCGTCTCGCCCAGATAGAACAAAGCCTGTCCCGTCATGGCCGCATAGGAGACTTGTTCTTCCTCTGGGATGAACGCCAGCACGGCGTCCATAAGCGCAGATTTACCCGCCGCCGATGTAGACTGTATCAACACGGCGAGCGGCTTGGACAGCTTGCGGCTGATAGACGCCAGATAGGCCGTGACCAGATTTGCGCTCTCGCCGACAACGCCGCAGATTTCCGCGTCATCTGATATTCTCTGTAATATGTCGGGGGATTTCAGCAAGCTTAGCGCGTCCTGCTTTTCCTCCGCGCTCATCTCGTAAGCCGTCACGGTCAGGGTGAGCGCCGCCTCGATTTGCTGCTCCTGCAGGGCTTCGAGCTTTAAGAGGATTCGGGCCATATCGCCTTTGACCATCTCCTTAGACAAGCCCAGCTCTGATGAGGCCTGCGCCGTGAAGCTCGATCTCTGCCGCGCCGCATAAAGGTCAAGCGTGTCCACATGGAACACGGCCACGCCGCTGACTTCGCGGCTGACCAGCAGATTGATACGCAAAGCCTCATAGGACGTGTTTCGCGCGAGGACTCTAATGCGCCAGTGACGGTCACCGAAGGCCATGAGGATTTCATGCTCATGGATGATGGCCTGCGTCTCCTCTGCCGCGTCTGGCAGAACCGTCGATAACGGCGTCTCTGATTTTGGAGGTTGGGGTGCTTGCGGTTCGGGCGTTATTTCAGGGGGCGCGGGTTTGGCGATTGCCTGTGCCTGCGTAACAGGAGCGGCTAAAGAAGATGGCCTTGCGGTCGGAGCCGCGCCTTTGCCCAGCCATTTCGCGCCCTGTATCAACGCGCCAAAGCTCTCGCGGGCGGGCGTCACCTGCAGGGCGTATTCATTGGCATCCATGCCCTTGGGCAGCATCAGGCGGTATGTGGATAGCCCCTTGGCCGTCAGCTTCTCACTGGCGTCCTCGGCTCCCGTTTCCCCGCCTGCATCGAGGTCATAGGCGATTAGAACGCGCTTGATATTATGCGCGGAGAGCGCGTCTATAATCTCCTCGGTCAGCCCGTTAATGCCGTAGCTGCAAGTGACGTTTCGATAGCCTGCGCACCAGAACGTCATGGCATCAATCAGACTCTCGCAGAGTATCATCTCATCGGAAGGCTTAAACGCGCCCAGATTCCACACGCCCGCCATTGGCCCCGCTAAGTAGAGATGTTTGGGCGTTCCCTTTCGCAGATTGTCCAGTATCTTACGGCCATAGAGCTAGCGCACATTTTGGGTGGGATTGCCGCCCGGGTCATGCGCCATAATCGGCACAACAAGCGAGCCTGCCAGATGCTCATGGCCGCTCTTGCGGTAAACACCCAGTTTTTGAAGCTGGCTCCGCACTTCGGCTCCCGCCTTGCGGTTCTTGGCAGGCAGGCGGTAGCCGAGCGTCCTATTCGACAAGCCCAGCTTGAACGTCTCCACGAGTTCGGGATGATTGAGGCCGCGCTTTTCGAGATAAGCCAAGCCTTCGGGGGCTTCTTTTAGGATGTTGTGATAATAATTGGTCACGCGCGTCAGCATGGCCGCATCGCTCTCGTCCCGCTCAAAGGCGTCCAGCTTCTGCACCGTGGCCTTTTTGACAACCGTGCCTGTCGCATTTGGGGCATAGCCATCCCGCAGCAGCTCAACCGCATGACGGAAGGACACCCCTTCGACCTTGCGCACAAAGCTGATGACGTCCCCGCCTTCGCCGCAGGCGCCCAAGCAGTTCCAAAGGTTCTTATCAGCCGTGATGATAAAGCTCGGCGTCTTGTCATCATGGAACGGACAACACCCGCGATAGTCCTTGCCGCGCTTTGCCAGCTTCACGCCTGCGACCTCGGCCAAGCGAACCAAGCTCACCTCGGACTTAATGCGCTCGATCTCTGATTCGGGGATACGGGGCATAAAACATCCTCCAGTGTAAAAACGATAAGTCTTGCAGAATCAGTCAAGACCGTATTAATGGTGTTTTAATTACACCACATATGGTATATTGCAAAAACCAAGTTTTTAGGAGGGGTATATGAGCGGATTAGATAAAACACATTTATGGTATTCTATGTCCTTCTCTCAACGCCTGCAGGCTCTCCGCAAAGAACGCGGCGTCACTCAAAAAACATTGGGTGAGATGGTCGGTGTCCACACCACACAGATACAGCGCTATGAGAGCGGAGAGACACAACCATCCCTGACGGCCCTGCGTAAGCTGGCTATAGCGCTCAACGTCTCTGCGGACGCTCTGGTGTTCGATTCAGATGAACGTGACCCGCCTGATGACTGGCGCTTACAGTTTGAAGCCCTCGCACAGTTTGACGATAAAGAGCGCGAGGTCGCCAAGGCTGTTATCGACGGCCTTATCCTGCGCCACACAGCGAACCGCTTTTCTAAGGCAGGGTGATAATTCGGGTCGGCTTCTTCTTTAGCCCGCCCATTACATTGCTGGATATTTCCACACTGCTCCCCTTGAGCGGTGATGGGTAAGCGCTTCTCTACTACTCTTTAAACAATCCGCTCAAAGATTATCGCCCTAGGCCGCGCCCTTTCCCTCGGCCGAACGACCAGCTCACAGATTTGCCGCGCATCGTGCCTGTAATGCTGCGGCCGCGCTCCTGCTCCATCACGCTGCGCCACGGCACCAGATAGAAGGCTCTCTGCGATTGCACGAGCGCATGGGGGCCGCTCATTAGCTCCAGCCGCTCCGTATACGTGCCTTCAACTCGCATCCCTTTCTCAAGGGCGCGATACGTCTTGCCCGTCGCTTTCGCTATCTTCGCGGCCTCCGTATTGACCTCGCGGTCGATCAACGTCTACACATAGCCGCGCTCATAGCTTATCATCTTATCGCCCGTCCGTGACGCCAGACCTTGCTCCACAAGCCAAGCCTGACGCTTGCCGACCGCGCGGTGCAGCTCGGCCCCATATCCGCTCCGTCCAAAGCTACCCGCCTCATAGGGGATTTGAACGCGGTCTAGCCAGGTCGCGCCGCGCGACCCTAGCTGGGCCTCTAAGGAATGAACCGAGAGAAGTTTCAGGCCCGTCTTGCGTCCGCTCTGCCTGTCCAGCTCCAGAACCTTTGTCTCAAAGTCATCTGCCAGCACCCATGAGTAAGGCTTGTCCTGCGCGTCCCGCATGTAAGGCCGCGCTAAGCCGGCTTTCACAAGCGTCTGGAGCCTGCGCTCGTGCATTTGGATTTGAGACTCGACCTTGCCTGACAGCAAAGCCTCAACAGATTGCCCTTTCTCAAGCTCCATAGCGTGGAAGGTCTTGTCATAGATGGGGAGCTCCATGCCAAGCGCATTGGCCCGCTCCAGCAATGTCCTATCAATGGGGCCAAGCTTTGCAGGGCCGACTTCGACCACTGACCCGATACGGGCCTCTGATGCCCGCGTCTCCGGGCCTGTCTCAACCGCATGCACATACCCATCATCCCCATCGATGATCAGCCGCAGCTTTCCGCTGCTCTCATCCTCGGCCAGACCTTTGCCGATAACGCGGCCCGTGATTTTACGGTGCGGGGCTTCGCTGCCGTGCAGCCGCATCATGCGGTTGATGCCCGCTCGCTTCATCGCCGCGCCCATATCGCGGGTGATGGTCTCGCGTTTGTGCATATCGCCCAAAGTCTCGAAGGTATGCCGCTCTAGCTGCCATCTGCCTTTGTCCGTTGCTTGCGCGAGGCCAAGGGTTTCAAGATGCTTCATCCGCCCGATTAAAAGATGGCGGTTCAAAGCCGAGTCAGGATGCACTCTAAAACTGCCCGCCCGTAAATCGATGACAGAGCTGGCCGCATCGATGCGCGGGATGATGGCTCGGTCTAAAGTCGTGACCCTGTTCAGCTTCGTCTCCCGCGCCAAGTCATCAAGGATATCCATCTCGCATTTAAGGCCCAGCTCATGGGTGATAATCTCCTCATAACGCCCCCTGATGCCTTCCGCGATATAATCGCCTGCAATGTTCAAAGCTTTGCCGTCATGGGTCACGCCGCGCAGCACAACATGGGTATGCGGGTGCGCCGTATCAAAGTGATCTACGGCTACCCAGTCGAGGCGCGTGCCTAAGTCCTCGGAGAGTTGCTCCATCAGCTTTCTGGTTTCGCGCTGCAGGCTCGGCGCGCCGCCATACACATCACGCGCCAGCTCAACCCCGTCCTCTGGCGAGATGATTAAACGGAACTGATGCGGGTCGCCGCGGCCATTAAAGCTCTGCTCGCTCCGCTCTAGAAAGTCCTTATCGTCATACTCCGCAAAGCGGTCGGGGCCGTATAGCTCGCCTCTGGTTTCCGTCAGCTTCAGCTCATTGTCATGCTCCGTCTTTTCGACGCCTGCGCCCTCGCGCTGCAGATATTTTAGATGGGAGTATGCGGCGCGGGCCTTGCCGCCTCGGAGTTTCATCACGCGGACTTTCACGACCGCTCTCCGAGATCGGTAACGGATGCTGCTGCCGTCGAAGGTCTGCCATGAACGGTTCGGGCCGATGCCAGCCGCTAAGGCAGAACGGCCTCGGCCTCTCGCATTAAAGCGGCCCGTTCTGGGCTTGCTCGGCTTGGCATATGTGCGCCGCCCTGATGAGCGTTTGGCTATCGCCATGTCCTTCGCCAAGCGCTTCGTGAAGGACATAGACCCGCCAGAGAGATTACCTAATTTAATTGCAGATTGATGGCTGCCGCCGCCCTTAGATGTGCTCGGTCTAGGGGAACCTTGCGAGCCAGATTTTCGGGTCTTCCGACCGCCGATTGTGAAGTCATCATCCTGCGCCATGCAATGAACATAGCAGATTTTGGCTCAAGAGTCCCGATTGGAAAGGGGTAGTAAAATACAGGATTCTACAGGGTTCTGGGATGGGGGCACCTCTGGCCCAAGGTGATGTAAATATGGGGGCACTTTGGCCCATTAAATAAGTCGCAAAAACAGAGCTCTAGCGTCGAAGTGGGCCACAAGGGCCGCTTCGCTTTATCTTGCTCTACACACTTTCTGACCCTTTTTACTCAGCAACCTCATCAACCACCAAAGCAAACTCATGAGTAGAATCCGTGCATATTAAATCTTTTCCACAACCACGGTTATAAATTTTTCCCCTCAAACAAGTATATTTTCCATCCAATTTTTTGAGCTTATCTACCGACACTTTTCCGTTAGTAATGCCTAGCCCCATTTCTCTTTCTCGCCTCTCTTTTTTATTGGGGTAAAAATTATGGTCTTCAGACCCATATACCAACAATCCACATATTTCAGTTACAGAACCAAGATGTCTTTCAGGATTTTCGAATATAATATCCTGAGAACCATGTGTATTAATTCCAGTGCAGGCACACAAAATTGAAAACACAAAATAAATAGATATATTTTTTAGACTATTCATCTCGTCTTACCTCTTCTTTGGAACTCGTTCAATCTTGACTTAAGCCCCCTTCTATCATCCGAGCCTATCTTTCCTGAAACGACTCTTCCGCGAACTTGGCCACCACTAATTTCAACTGCTATAACGGAGGTGCCGTGTGCGATATAATTTGGAATACCCATTTCAGGCACTGCACTGTCACCCGCACCTGGAACGATTGTATTGGCGTCGGTAGGGTGCGTATGTATTACACCATCTGCACCAGCTACTTCAGAGGGCTTAAATGCTGCATGGGAGGGTCCAGAGTCCGTCAAAGGAACATTTGAGGTTGATGATGTGCCATCAGGGTTAGTATCAATTCGTGAGACTTGTTCATTTCCAGTAGTTTGATTTGTAGAATTGGCAAAATCCGACGCGGCGGCATCCGTTGAAGCTGTACCGACAGCGTCATTACTAAAATCATTTGCTTTCTTCGTACCCAAAAATCCTTTTTTGTCCTCAGTTCTAAAATTTGATGAATCATAACAAGTGCCTGATAGACCTTGGCTTCCAGTATCAGAGCACCCAGCCATTCCTGTAGGGTCAATTACGTTTATTGGGTCATTAAATGCATAGGTATAACGATTAAAGAAATTCGGGTCTCCCGTATCCATGAAAGTGACGGGATCAATGCTCAAGAACCGCCCTATCAACGGACTCTGGAACCGAGCCTGCATGTAGTTCAGGCCCGTGTCAGTGTCGCGCAGGTGCCCCGTATACCCAGGACGGTCCTTCGAGCACGTCGAGGGTCGGCTGATTTCGCCAAACGGCGTGTAAATCTCCTCGCACATTTTCACGCCGGAGCCCGCACCGCTCGTCTGGTTGTTGTGCCCTGTGCCTTTTGACTGCGCCACGGAAGTACCGAGTTGGTCAGGGTGCTGGTAGGTGAATACGCGCGGAGTCTGTTGCGTTGTTCCTGGGACCAGATCGTTTTCCCGCTCAATGCGCACCAGAGCCTGACCGCCCAGTTTGACGTAGTCGATGATCGTCGAGTGCAGTCTCTGGTTCTTGGGATCCGTGAATTCGGATGTCGCCCCAAAACCGCCATCCAGGATTAGCCCGCCTTGAAAGTCGCCTAGAGGCGACAGGCCGGACTTCTGCGTTGTTTTGAAGTTGAAGGCATGGCCGCGAATATGGTGCGCGCCCAATAGAGATCCGTCCAGACCGTAGAAGTTGAACTTTGCATCCCCCTCACCAGAGCTTGCGCCACTCCATGTCGACACCGTCTGGTGGGACCGAAGACGTTTACGGTTGCCGTCATAAGCATAGTTCGACGTGCCCTGCCCACTTCCCGTCACGCGGACAGGCTGGTTGGCGAGGTCGTAAGTAAAGCCGAGACGGCGTTTCGTGCCGCCACTGTCGAGCGTATCGAGGAGCGTGACGTTGCCGCGCGCGTCCGTGCTGACCTCGTAGCGCGCATTGTCGACGGTGTAGTAGTCGAGCTTGTTACGGCTGTCATACGTGTAGGCGAGGTTGCGGCCCAACATACGCTTGGTCATCAGATTGCCGATGCCGTCATAGGTATAGGCACCCTGCCCCCACTCGGGCGGACCCGAGGCGGTCAGGAGTTCTCCTAGCGGCGAGTAGGTATAGTTCTGAGTCGCGTCGGGGTTCACGCCGTCCGTAATGCGACTGATCTGGCCGAGCTTCGTGTAGGCATAGCTCCGGTCGAGCATCTGGTTCTGGGACTTTCTGACAATGTCCCGCTCGGTAAGCTGGCGCGCATTTAGCGTCCGCGTTCGTGTCAGACCGTTTCCATAGGTCATCGAGGCGATCGAGCCGTCAGGGTGATAGGCGATGTTGGATGCGAGCGTGACAGGCACGGTCGTGTACTGATCGACCGTTTCGAACACGGCGCTCCGCGTGCGACCGCGGCCATCGACGTTGTAGCGCACCTTGCTGCCGTTCGGGTATTTCATGAAGTCCAGATAACCTTCCGGGCTGTATTCCCGGTCGATCGTCTTGACGTGATGGTCCAGCCCAGCAACCCCGCCAAAGGCAAAGTTCGACACTTCCTTGGTAAGGTTTCCAACCGCGTCATAGGCGTAGTCCCAGCGGTTGGCACCGCGAGTGACCCATTTAAGGTTGCCGTCAGCATCGAAGTCGCGATCGATGCGGGGTGTCGCGCTGCCGGCGAAAAGTTCTCCCGTAACCTGACCGACTTGGTCGAGCGAAAGGCTGACGCGCGCTGAGGCTGGCAGCGATGTAGGACAACTCGATCCTGTCGCCTGCCCCTGTGCATATGCAGTAAGACGATCTGCCGCATCATATTGGTAGAGAGTGTCGCCACCTTCTGGTGTGCGTGAGCGGCAGAGGCGACCGCGGTCGTCATAGATGAACCAGTGGTTTACGCGGTTTTCATAACCGTGCGATCCATACTTTCCCAACTGGTACACTCGCGTGATCTCGTCCCATTCGTTCGGGTACATGAGTGTGTAACGGATCCCGACTGTGTCCGGCTCTTGGATGCGGATGACCATGCCTTGTCCTGGACCATCGAACCCGCGTCGCGAGGTGAGAGTACGGACATTGTTGGCATCATAGACGCCTGTGCGGTTGCGGTTATAGAAACGGGTCTTGACCGTGGCAAAAGGCGAGACGTTCTCGCGCCGTTGGGTTTCACGGCCAAGGGCATCATAGGTGAAGTCGGTGCCGGACGGAGCGTTGGAGCTGCCGGACGGCTGCGACACGAACGCCTTGCGCCCAAGCTTGTCATAGGCGGTCTTGACGTAGCTCGGCTCGCCCCAGGACGTGTCGCGTTGCTCCACGAGCGTCGGGCGTAGCATTGCATCATATGTTACGATCGTTTTTGCCGTGCCGCGGGTGGTTGTTTGGACGGCTCCGTTTCCGAAGGTAAAACCTATGTTCGTATTGCTGTAATGGCCCGGAGGGTTAACCTGCGTGAGCCGGCCCATCTTGTCGTGCCTGTAAGACGTTGTGTTACTGCGCGCGTCGGTGACGGACTTCTGCCAACCCCTACCGTCGATGGACTGATATAGATTGCTGCCGTCCGCACGCCGGATGCGCTGAGGCACTCCGCGCTTCCAGCTATAGGCGTAGGTTCTTTGGCCGAGCGGGTCCGTGATGTACTGCACCGCTCCACGGTATCCGGTCGAGGTATAGTACCGGAACCGTCCCCAGAGGTGTCCGAACTTGCGGACCTCCGTCGGAAGCCCCGCTGCCGTGTAGTCCGTGCTCCACATCTCGCGACCGTTTTGCGTAACGGTTTTGGGAAGCGACAGCACCCATGATGCTTTCTTGTGGTCATATACCGTCGTGGTGACGCGGTTTGTGCTTTCGAAACTGGCTGCCTTGGTCGTGGTGGTCGGAGACCCATAAGAATACGTGTTTGACGACGTGTTGAAGTCATAGACGTGGCTTGTCGTGTACACGTCTCTTTCCTGCGTGACCGTGACGCGTTTTTCCGCATGAGCATGATCCTGAATTTTTGAGCGGGGACCGAGACTCGATACGGCCCCGCCGAGCCGGGGGCCGAGGACATGTTCGGTCCCAATTGTTCTCAGTAGCTTCGATCCTTGGTAGGTCTTCGCCTCGACCATGAGACCTCCCAGGTCTCCATCCTGCCAAGCATGCTTGTAGACTATCCGAAGACCTTCCGGGCCCGTGACCGTCGTGGTGTTGGTGGGGTCGGACGAACTCGTGCCTGCTGCCCCGAGATCACTTTCATAATCGTATGACCAAGCGGAACCGGTCGTACCCATGCCGGATAGCGTCTTATTTGTCACGGCTATGGTGGATGTCGTAGACGTTACGAGAGGAGGCCAGTTGGGGTCTGTGATGCCGAAAGGAGTCGGATTGGGAGGCGGTCCAGCGCCTTCCGGTCGAGGGCAGTCCTTCATATACCGCGTCTGAGCATTCAAGCTCATCCTGTGCCGCATGTCCTTGAGCTTGAAGGTTCCTTTCATGCCGTAAGGGTGGGTCAGGGTAACGGGTGATGGCGTTCCATCGCAATACTCACCAGGTGAAGGCGTACCATGCATGCCACCCATGTCCAAAGACCAGCTTTTACCGTCAGGCTGGCGCACTGAAACCAGGTCCATGTGATCCTCGCGAGTCTCCAGACCTTCCCATTGGGGCTTGTGGTAGTCAGTCTGCGCGTAGCCATATGTCCAAGTACGGTTCTCCGAGGTGTTATCGCCTTTGGCGGTGACCGTCTGAATAAGTTCCGTCCCGGATTTATAAGTGAGATCGATCCGGCGCCCGTCGCTCGCCAAAATGCGCGTGAGTTTTTGGCCGCTATAGGTATAGACAACCGTGTTGCCATGAACGTCAGTCGCGCGTGTAGCGGCGAGGATGATGACATCCCGAGGTGTCGGTCGAGAACCCGGTGTCATGAATCCGAGAGGTTCGGCTTCTCGCTTGATGTACTTGTTGAGCGTATAAACGGTGCCGTCCGGGCTATGGACTTTGAAGCCCTGGCCGCCATCTGTCGCGTTTACGCCGCACGATACATACCAATGATCAGTGCTAACAAACTTGGCTGTCGAGGGGAAGACCTTAGGCAGCTGGCTTCCGCCATATAGAATTTCACGGGAGCCTGCCCCAGGTGCCTCGAACGTAATGCCGTTGGAGTATTCATGGGCGTACAAACGTGTACTATCTAGCCGACCGATCTGAAGGTCGGGAAAACTTTCGTAATAACTTGAAGTGCACCGGGCGAACCCTGTTTTGCCCCAACCCGCTCCACGGGCAGCAGTAGTCACTTTCATGCGCGGCGCGACTAGTTCCCAGTCCCCGAATTCCGCGTACTCGTTCTCATGATAGACGGATCCCGGGGCGCGCTTGCGCGAGACCGATACGGGAAGGGCAAAGTTGCCCGGAATCGACACGTCCGTGTGCTGGAACGACAGCGAACCGGTGTGGGGATCGATCGCATCACCCATGATATCGTCGCCATAGGCTGTCAGGCGGCCCTCGGCGCTCTGGCGCTTGTACCAGTCCTCCATCGGGATGAGCTCGCGCTCATTGCTTTTTTCCGCGAGTTCACGGTCGAGAGGACTTAGTTCTGATCCCGGTGGCAACGGAACGGGATTGGCTGTCGAGGGAATCGAGTCCTGCGGTGCTTGCGCCGACGCCACAGCTGGCAAGGCCAAGCTGACAGCGGCCACCAAAGTCATGCTAATGGTGCGACCACACACTGTGCCGCGCTTTGTCCAAATCCCCACCGTAAACCTCCCCATGCTGCGTCGTTAATTTTTATTAACGAAGCGGGACGCCCCTTCAAGCAGATTTTACCCCCGATCTGCAGTTGGGCTGATTCAAGACCCATCATGGCCCCGCAGAGATCGCGAACCTTTGTCAATAATCGTCCGTCAGTTTTCACTGATCCTACTATCCCAAAATGACCATATTGTCCGCCAGCGGCCTTTGCAGGTCCAGGCTCTCCTCGCCTCCGCCCATCCAACGCTCGCACTCCTCTGGCGTCGTGAGAATGACCGGCATGGCTTTGGGATGGATGGGTGCGACCACGGCATTCGGCTCTGTCGTCAGGAAGGCGTAGAGGTTCCAGTCATGGACCTGGCGCTGCCGACGCTTCTTGCCCGCAACCTCGGTCAGGCGCTCCCCGTTCCACGGTCGCCACACGCCCGCAAACATGGGCGCGTCCGAGTTCACCTCGAACCAGGCGTTGCCCTTCTCCTCGCGGTGAAAGGCCGCGAACGGCACGAGGCAGCGATACTCCGGCTCGCGGATGTATTCGCCGTTCGCGCCCTTCCACCACGAGGATTCGAGATTGCGGATGTTGGTGATGGGCTTGGCCCCGTCGCGGATCGCCGGAAAACCCCAGCGCTTGGTCACGATGTCGAGCCTGCCGTCGCCCGCATTGACGAGGACCGGGCCGTCCTGATCGGCTCCGACATAGCCGGCTTCCACATTGCGCCCCCTCGCATTCTCGGACAAACGAAGCTGCGACGGCTCAAGAAAGCTCGTGATCTTGGATTGAGACACGTCTTGGCGGTAGAGGTTGCACATCAGTCTATCCCTGTTTCGGAAAATCAAGTTCGCCGCTCACGACAAACCCGATCACTCTACACTTCGACGCAGTTATCGAGAAGCCGACCGAAGACGACCGGATGTCTCGTCGTGCCGTATATGGCTGTCATCTCCGGTGAAGTTTCCATCAAAGCCTCGCATATGCGCAAGGAGGCACCGTTCTCTTCTGCTACTCTGGCAACAATCAACTTAGGTCTGAGAAGCTCCTCGATCGTTGCAAACTTCAAAGCGGCTAAGGCCATGCGACACCCCAATCCGCGGCGGTAGTGTTCAGCCTTGACGGCGAAGGTCAGCTCTAACACTGGGGTCGTGTAATCTTCCAATAGTGCAATGAGCGTCAAAGAAGACAACGCGATCGGATGGCGGTCCTCGTCGTAGAGGGCAAGCGTCCACTTTCTGGTTTCGCTCCAGGTCTGAGTGCCGTCGTCCTCGTCTTCGACTGTGTGCCAAGGATACTCCCAGACTCGAATATCTCGGTCGAAGGGTATTGTCCGGGCATCATCCCAATCGATGTATTTGAGTTTCTTGAAGTCGTCGCCGGGGTGACTTGCCTCGGTCGTATGTCCCATGGGTTTCATAGCCCGACCTCCACGACCTTGCCGCCGTCGAAAGCCTGGTTCTTATAGGTCGAGCGTCCGCCATTGGGTCCATACCCCTTCGGGTTGCACACAACCCGCGTCTCGCCCGCCACATAGTCGAAACTGTCATGCATATGGAGTTGGATCCAAAGCTCCGCGCAGACCTGTTCCACCAGCTCGGACAAATCCGACGCGAATGCGGGCGTCAGCGGGCTTTTCCGATACTTCTCAGCCACGCTGCGCGGGTGCAGCAGGTGGTGCGTGACCACGACCGTCGTGGACCACTCCCCCTCCCCGGACTTCGGCATCTCGGTTTCAAGCCAGGCCCGGCTCGTCCTGTGCCACTCCCGGCTCTCGGCCGGACTCATGCGATTGCCGAGGCTACCGGTGTAGATGACCCTGTGGTCGTTCATGCCGACCGCCGCATAGGCCATTGCGCCCTCTGCACTCCCGCCGATCGCGAAATCCGTCCAGAGCGTCGAGCCGAGAAACCGCACGCCGTCGATCACGACGGCCTTGTCCATAAGGACGTGGACGTTCGTATCCCGGGCCTCGATGTGGAGCTGTTCGATACCCTGCTCGACCGTCATGGGCGCGCGGTGCGCATACCATTCGTGGTTGCCGGGAACGTAGATCACGGGCTTGCTGCCAGAGACCTTCTGCAGCCACTCCACGGCAAGATAGGCCGGGTCTTGGATGTCGCCCGCCGCGACCAGCACGTCGAACTCCGGAGGCGCCTTCGGCTTCCAGTCGCACCCTTCCAGGTGCAGGTCGGACATCACCCAGATTTTCATGACGCCCTGCTGTCTTTTGTCAGCTCGCGGTAGCGCGCAATCTTGTCCTTGCAGCTCACAAGAGCCTCGTATTCGTCCGTCAGGCGCTCGAAGATCGGGTAGGGAGCGTCGCCATAGAGATCCATGACGTTGATGAGCGTGGCAATCGACCGCTTTAACTCGTCCAAAGTGACCTCGCCTTTGGGTCGGAAGCAATGCGCTTTGGTTGCTTCCTGCGCCTGGCCTCGGCCTTGCGCATGTTCTCTTCCAATTTGGGCGGGCTCCAGGTCACACCGCCTACCCTTTCACCACGAACGGATAAATTACCAGACATGCGGTCACGACCGGAATGGCGATGACTATTCCGCGACCGACCCACCTCTCCCAGACGTGGGCCTGCGCCTCTCGGTGTATCTTCTCGCCAATGTCGGCGGCAGCGTAGTTGGACAGTCCCTTGATCTTCTCCGGCACTTCGCCGCGCGCGAGCGCCGCCTGTCGGCGCGCTTCCAGCCGGGGTTCCAACCATACCGACCAGGAGTGCATCAGCATCAGCCATGCGAAGCCTGCTCTCACCAAAAGCGCTATCTGGAAGCCGCTCACCGCCCGGCACCACTCCGACCGGCCCGCGCGCACCAGTCAGGTTTCGGGCTCTGCGCCCTGCCCTTCCTGTGCGGCCACGCGCCGTAATGCCCCGCCTCGATGCCAAGGGCGTCCAGCGGCTCGCCGTCCACGCTCAAGCCCAGCACCTGCCGACCGTAGCGGTCCACGTTCGCCGTGTCGGTCACGACCACCACGGCGTCCCCTGCCCTGCCGGTGCGTGTCAGCTCGACAACGAACGCCTTGGCCGCGAACCCTAGCTCCCGCTCGGCCTCGCATTCGGCTCCGCCGCGCGCGCCCACGCCACCCGTCTCCGGCGCGTCGATGTCAGCCAACCGGAACTTCAATCCGTTCGCGCGCCCGCTGTCGCCGTCGCTCCAATACAGGTCCGTCACCACGTCACCGACAGACAGCGTGTAAACGCCCTCCGTGTCATCCGTGCCCCTATCCTCCGCAAGGCTCGCAGACGGCGCACAGGAGGCTAGCAGGAGCGCTCCAGCGCCTAGGGCGAGGGTCTGCCGCCACGGGAGGCTCGCAGCGCTCATGGCGCGTCTCCTGCGGTGTCTTCCATATAGCGCACCTTGAAGTGCGTGAGTGTGCCCAACCGGCTCGCCGGTGTGGCTCCCAGCCGCTGCAACACCTTGTCGAGCGCGACGGCCAGGTCCGACCCGGATAGCGCCTCGTAGATCTTCGCGGACACGGCGTCCGTGTAGGTCATGTCCGTGTCCCGGATGTCGGCGTGAACGCTCTCCCGCATCCGCAGGAAGCTGGCGAGGGCGGAGTCTGCGGCCTCGTTGCTAAGCGAGGCCTCCCCGTGTCGGGCCAGAACGTCGGCGTCGGTCTCGGACGGCGCGCGGAAGATCATGCGGACGTTTTCGCGCCGGTCGGTGAACGCGCTGCCCTGCTCGTCCAGGATCACCCCCTCCGGCAGCTCGAACCTTTCCAGCACGTCCGCAAGTCGAACGTCGCCCTCCACATGGCACTTGGCGGGGTCGGTCATGCGACCGCCACGAAACGGATCCGCCAGCCACGAACCTTCAAGCCGCGCGCCCTGCTCCAGGCACCACTCGATGATGGGCAGGTAGCGCTTCGGGCCGGGGCCCTCGCGGGAGTATGTCGTGTCGATTACGTGCTTGCCTCTCATATATGTTATGCTCAATCCTCCTGTTCTAAAATTACGCTTAGATACCAAGTAATGTACAATGTGACGTTCCCGGTGGTATTGTGAACTGCAGTTGTTGGGCAAACCTTAGGCCACCATAAATCCGGAGAAAACGTAGAACGGCCTTATAGTTCTGATAACGGAAGCGGTCCTTTGGCTGTCATGGATGGTGCTCCGGCGTACATATTGGATCAAAAGCTACTGCGCCCGCCCGCGTAAGGCGGTCGACGGTCAGCATCATCTTACCAGTACCAAGCATCTGCATAATTCTGCCTGACACGTTGTTTGGCTGGCAGTCCTCTACGAGGCAGACTTCGAGGCGTTGGCACACCACTTTTTGAACGTAACCATGGCTACTTCGAAACCATGGCTACTTCGAAGTCGCGCGAGTTTTGTGGGTACTGGTATGATTCCACAGTCTACACACAGATGTGTGATACTCGGTCAGCTTTCAAAATTACCGGCTCAAAATGACGAACGGACGAGGTGTGTGAAGACCCCGTCCGTTACTTAAACCACCCAAAAGAGAGGCGCGTCATGACCCCTAAAGCCTCGCATATGTAAGGTAAGGGCGCAATTCTTTTCAGCAATCGATGTGAAGGAAATGGCATGGTCATGAAGAGCGTGAGGATGTCGGTCGAAATTCACGCAACGACGCTTCAAGACTAGAAAAGAATGATTGAAGGAATGTTGTGTAACAACTGACTACTTCCACTTTCAGGATCGCAGCGTTGACTGCCGTTTATTCAGTCCAAGACTGTGTTCCGCAGATGTCATTGCCGATCATCCACTGTCCTCATAAAATCTAAATGCGCAGTTTTTAGTCAAACTGGATATGCGAGAATCCATTGCACGACAGAAGACCCAAATATCGAGACGCGTGTCACACGGTCGGTCATTGGTGCTCGAAGACTCAGAGTGGCACAGTCTGCCTCCTCAGCACGATTCGCAATCCAGTCTTTCGCATAGGTTTCCAAAAACGTGTCTCCGAACCGCATGTGCGCTTGTGGCCGAAAGCCGCCAAACCAGTCTTGCAACAGCTGATCGCTATTTGGCAGAAAGTCGCGGTCATAACATAGACCAATTACGGAAGTTCTCAAAATTCTTGGCGTTATACTGGCGTTGCCTGGCGCAAGGCTTCGCTTACAGACCTCTCACAGAGATCATAGCTGATGGATCCGCCCAAGATATTCTTTCCCGGTTGCAAGCTATATCAGGTTTGGCAAAGACTAATGATGCGAGCTTTGCGATTGACGCACTACTTGGTGATCCTGTCTTTCCAAAACTAAGGATCCGTCAGGCACTGAACTGGCACTTCTATCAAAATAGGGCAAAACTTACACGCTTATCAACCCCTCAACGAAAGATCTGGAAGTATGTTCGCCAACGAGCCGTGCGGACATTTATCGATCTGCACGGTGATATGGAAGTCGACCAGATCAAGCGTATCCATGCACAGGATCACTTCAGCTCATGGAGCCGCAAAATTGCTTCAGGCGGAAAAGCCGCAAAATCGGTTGCAACAGTAAACAGTGAAATGCGGGCCATGAGTCAGATTCTGTCTTCGGCAGGTCAGATATCAGGTGCGATTGGTCTGGACGACCCGTATAGGAGCCTTCGTTTTGAAAGGAGACGATTGCTCAGACGTGAACCTCTATCCGTCCATAAAATCCATACAAAAATGTTGGGGAAGGGTTGCTTGTCAAGTTTGAATCTGGAGGCACGGTGTGCGCTTTACGTGTTAATCGAAACGGGCTGTCACCTTTCTGAGGTCGCGACGCTTCGGGCCGATGACGTTTGTTTGAATGCAAATCCACCATTTCTGCGCATCCGAGTGAAGCCAGGCACTCAAGGTGTATGTCCGGACGCAACCTCGCGGGTCGTCCCGCTCGTCGGCATCGCCCTGCGCGCTATGAAGACACGACCTTCAGGGTTTGATCGTTACAGGCACCGTCCAGCGGTCCTGTCGAGCACACTGCTGGCAGGATTGCGCAGAGAAGGCGCACTCACTGGCAAGAATGAGCACGTATCATCTCTGCGCCTTAGTTATGCAGATAGGTTGCGTCACGGGGGCGTTGAAAAAGATCTCGCCAGTCGAATTCTCGGAAAAGTTGCTGACCATTGGCTCTATGCGAGAAACGATAATATCGCAAAGATGCACGAACACATGCTGCGAATTGCCCTGCCTTTCGACCGGGGCTTGGTCCCCGAAAATTAATTACTGACGCGGCAGGAAGTTATAACGAAAAGTTTCAGAAAATGTTTTCAAAATCCACCGAACAGCTCCTCACATATGCTATGTCCAACGGTTTCGAGTTAAAACCTTTGGACGAGCTATTGATAACGGAACCAACACGCGGTTTACTTCAGCGCTTACATGTCATCGATGGAGAAGAGGATGCGCAGAAGGCCGTCGCTGTCAGTGCACTATTCGGTTTACTTGTTCAACAGCACCACACCGTTAGGGAGGCCTTCAAACTTTACTGCGACGTTATTGCCGTAAAACGGCTTGTGGGAAAATCGGAGTCCCAGAAAGAGAACTGGCTGTACAGACGCAATCGTGGAGTCGAACAGTTTGTCGATGTGTTCGGCGATCTTCAAATGGCCGACATATCAAGCTATCATGGACAAGCTTTCTTTGACTGGTGGAAAGAACGAGTGTCGCCGGGCTCTCGGGAGAAATCCTACCATCCCATTACCGCCAATCATGCAATCAGCGACATGTCGATATTGTATCGCGCCTACTGGCGATACCAAGGTCGTTCTGACATCGCAGATCCCTTTAAAGGATTCCAGTTCCGCAACTTGACCTACAAAGCCATACCGGCGTTTTCGAAGACACACCTTCTCGAAAGACTATTGGTCCCCGGAAGCTTCGGAAAACTCAATTTCGAAGCGCGGTCAATCTTTTACGCAATGGTGGAGACCGGATGCCGTGCATCCGAGCTCTGCAACCTGCAAGCCGACAATATCCAACTTATTCATGACATTCCGCATATACGCTTGCGACCCAGACAAGACAGGGCCCTGAAAACTTTGAGTTCGGAAAGAGATATACCTTTGGTCGGCCTAGCGCTCGATGTGTTTCGTGAGTTTCCAAAAGGTTTTCCGCGCTACAGTGAACGCGAATCCTCTTGGAATGCTTTAATGCGACAAACTTTGCACTACCATGATCTGATGCCAACGCCTCATCACCGCACATATTCGCTACGACACAGCTTTGAAGCGAGGATGATAGACGCAGGTATCGATTACGACATACGGTGCCGCCTCATGGGCCATAAGATCGACCGATATCGATATGGATGGGGCGCAATGCTCGAGGCCTCCAAAAAGGCACTCGCCCGTATCGTTCTCCCCGTCGGGCTCGATGATCTTAGATGATAGAGCGCGTCATATCGATCCCACGAATGCCACACCGTATCAGCGATATTTTGCAAGTCTTTCGGCCTTGGAGTCATGTGCCTCCAGTTCCCGTTCCAGTCTCTCAAATAGCGGCCAAAGGCTTTCGTGGCCGTCATCAATCAGCCCCGCCGCAATGCGTAAGCCCTCTTTGATCTCTGCTGAACTGACACTGGATAGGCTACGCATATGCCGAGATTTTGCCAAAAAGATGAAGATTTGCTCTACGCATTTGCGATACCGAGGCTGCTTCCTCTACTAAGCAGGCAAAAGAAGGATGAGGTAAAGGCCGCCCTTAGAAACTGCTCTTCGCAAATTCCGATGATCTCGACCCATCGGCTAGCATTTGCCAATTTGGTAAGCTCGTCCGCTCAGGAATCAATTTGTAAGCGAGCTGCGTCCATGCAAGACTCGCACCCTCGTCTTCAAAGTTGACCAGTGTGCAAGATACCGCGATATACCGAGAGTGTGAGAGTGTGAGAGTGTGAGAGTGCGGCAGTAAGGACAGGTGTGGCAAAATCCAACCCAGGACTCGCAGAAGCGTTTGAAAATTCCGGCGAAGCGCGCGCGATCGAGCTTTCCTTTCTGCTTGCCGTCGCACTTCGCGAGGCCCCCTATCGCAAGATGCGGGCAGATGCGCTTATGGCGGCACTGGCAAAGCCTCTCTTCGAAAATCGATGCCACCTTTCCGCGTTCGTTCCCAAAAACAATTCTGCCCAGCGCACACTCAGCGCTGCGCTATGCAGTCCCGTAGACAAATCGGTTCTTATATGGGCCAATGTGTCGGAGCAGGTTGATGCGAAGATCAAAGCGTCGATATCGGAAAATATTTTCCCGGTTACTTTGAAGGCTCCAGAATACGCTAGTGGTCACATTATCTGGGTACTGGACTATTTAGGACCGCCGAGTCGTCTCACTGAAAGCCTCCATGCCTTAAACCAGTCACTGCGGACGAGAAAAATCAGTGCCGATGAATTGGTGTCAATGCATCCAATTGTGAGAAAGCGATACGGGATTAACAAAATGCCAGGGGTAAGGTCACAGTTTGTTCCCTTTGGAGAAGAAGGTTCGTCTTTACAAAACGCTAGGGAGAAAACCGTTAAAATTCTCCGGGAAGCGCCTAAAAGAACTTAGATTAGGCATATCAACCCTCATTGGTATAGTCCTCAAACGTGATTCCATAGTAACGCTTGAGCAGGTAATTACTGAAAAATTGTTATGGAGATGCCTTATAATAACTCAGATCGTTTCTAAATTTATGACTTCAGAATAAGTTTCCTGCTATTTGGATTTGACCGCATGACCTTACTATTCCTTAGATAGAGCTTTTAATATTCTATGCGGAGAAATGATCGGGGCCTTTTGCTTCATCAAGACGACTCTGTAAGTTAAACGGGAATTTGCCTGATATAGTAATAATAAATTTGCCTGCATAATCAGACAGCACTTACCTCTACCATTATTTCTCATCTATCCCCCAAACTCCTCAAACAGCTAACGACGGACTTTTTTCTCCATGTACGTTACAAGGTTCGTTATGTAGCTTCCAAAATCACCACATACTTGATGGCAGTACTGGGGTTGCTTAGCTTTCGGTATTTGCCATTTAGGCGTGTCGGTAACTCCCAAGCATTTGAGGTTAGTATGATAAATGTAACAGTCGCGGTCATGGGCTGCGGTCATTGGGGGAAAAACCTCGCCCGCAACTTCGCCGAACTCGGCGCGCTCAAGGCCCTGGTCGATCCTAATCCCGACACCGCCGCTAAGCATGCCGACATGCACGGTGTTGCCTCTATGGCATCCGACGAAGTACTTGCCTCCGACGTTGACGGAGTCGTCATCGCCGCCCCTGCCGAACTGCACGCCGACCTCGCGCTCAAGGCCATCGCGGCGGGCAAGCACGTCTATGTTGAAAAGCCTCTCGCGCTGTCCGTCGCCGACGGCGAGAAAATGCGCGACGCCGCAAACGACGCCGACCGCATCCTTATGGTCGGGCACCTCCTGCAATACCATCCGGTCTTTGTCGCGCTTCGCGACCGCGTCCGCGCAGGCGAGCTCGGCAAGCTTCGATATGCTTATTCCAACCGCCTCTCCACGGGCAAGTTTCGAGTCGAAGAAGACGCCTTTTGGAGCCTTGCCCCGCATGACGTCTCCATGCTCCTCGCCCTCTTTGACGAAGCCCCCTCCGAGGTCCGCCTCTCCGGTCTCGACTTCATCACGCCGGGCATCGCCG